>Ga0210409_10000159_pt1 | contig 139409 bp, 115 predicted proteins | sample IncBWH17MmetaG_FD_161649 | JGI IMG/M metagenome (GOLD analysis project Ga0210409, IMG submission 161649) | Forest soil microbial communities from Barre Woods Harvard Forest LTER site, Petersham, Massachusetts, United States - Inc-BW-H-17-M | ecosystem: Environmental > Terrestrial > Soil >...
AATATCCGGATGGATTTGGGCTGGCGCGCTCGTCGAATACAACGCCGGTTGTGGTGATGCGCTTTGAGGCTGAATCGGAAGCGGCGTTGGCGCGTATACAGGCAGAGTTCAAGCGCGTGATCCTGGCGGCGAAGCCGGACGCAAGCTTGCCGTTCTAGGCCTACGCAAACAAGAACAATATCGCATTACGATTGCCTTGAGTTTGGTAGGCTGTGATGCAATCCCGGCCTAGCGCGCTGGATTTATGAAAATAAATACCAACCGTTCCGACTGAATAGGCGCACAGTGCCGTATTGAGGGGCGCCGAAGTCCGCATACATCCTATTTTCTAACTATCTATTGAACTGAAATCAGCTTGAACATCCTTATCGTCCGCGTTTCGTCCCTAGGGGACGTGGTGCATAACATGCCGATGGTGTCCGATATTCGGCGTCATTATCCTGACGCCAATATCGACTGGGTGGTGGAGGAGGGCTACACCAGTTTGGTGCGACTCAATCCGGAGGTGCGCAGGATCATTCCAATCGCACTGCGACGATGGCGTGAAGACTTGTTCTCGATTGTGACCCGGCATGAATTTTCTCATTTCCGTCGCCAGCTTAAGCAGGATGCTTATGACATTATTTTTGATACCCAGGGCTTGTTGAAAACCAGCGTCGTCATGCGTATGGCACGTCTGGCACCGAATGGTAAACGGGTCGGTCTGGCAAACGCTACCGAGGGCTCCGGTTACGAGCCGCTATCGCGGATCTTTCATACGGTGAGTGTGGCGGTTGGCTTGCGCACGCCTGCGGTCTTGCGCGCGCGTCAGGTTGCCGCGCGCGCTTTGGGTTACAGCGTTGATGGTCCGGTTGATTTCAATTTGCAGATGCCGGAGATGGCTCACGAGCTGTCACCATCATGGTTGCCCTGCCAGCAATACGCGGTCTTTTTCCATGGCAGTGCTCGCGCAGAAAAACAGTGGCCATTTGAAAACTGGATCAGGATTGCGCAACAGTTAGCGGCGAATGGCATGCCCATATTGTTGCCATGGGGCAGTGCGGCCGAAAAACAGACCGCTGAAAAGCTGGCGGCGCAGATGAGCAATGCCCGGGTATTGCCTAAATTACCTTTGATGGAGGCGGTGATGCTGGCCCAGCGGGCATCGCTGGTGGTAGGCGTCGATACCGGTCTGACTCATATCGCCGCCGCCTTTAATCGACCAACCATTGAGTTGTACTGCGATTCGCCACGCTGGAAAACAGAAGGAGACTGGTCGGACCAAATTATCAATTTGGGTAATGAGGGGAGTTCGCCGACGGTCGAGGAGGTTGCGGTTGCGGTTGACGTGCTTCAGGGGCGACTAAGTCAAAGTAATATCGCCTAGTTTTTGCGAACCGATACCGTCGGCCGGGCGGGACTTTCTCCAGAAATGGATGCAGCTGTTAAGTAATTAATTATGGAGTCGGAAAGTGCCGCCGCCACGGGGGGGCTGAAGGTTTTTATCAAGGCGATAAATTGGGTTTCAACCTCCTTCGTAGATTAGCAGTCACAACATGTTTAGTGTTGAGTATGTTTCCGAGAGACTTCATTTGCTTTATGCGAATGCGAAGACGCAGGTTTGGATAAGTCTCGCTGCGGTACTCTGTATTTTGATTGCCGAAATCGTCATACTGGGTTACCGGAAATCGTCGACTGCAAACATCCTTAGCCAGGATAGATCGGCCAGAAAAGACTTGTTAAGCTACATTTTGGATGTGTCCGGAGTGCTTCGGATTATCGGGCACGTCATGACCCTCGGCGGTGGGTACTTGTTTGGGCAGTTAATTAACAAGAGTTTATTAAACATCAACCTCGCTGGCAGTCTTGCAAACCCGGCGGTTCAAATTGCTTTCTTTTTAATCGGTAAGAGTTTTTTCGATTACTGGCTGCACCGGTTCATGCACACGATCCCGGTGCTTTGGGAAATTCATAAGTACCATCACTCGACGGCAGAGATGAATATCGTTCCGGCCCACCGCGAAAGCGTGCTGGTCGCCCCGTGGTCGTCTCTGTATTTCGCAATACCGTTGGGTATTCTTGGCGCCCCGACCACCACCTTCCTGCTCCTTGGGTTCTTGATTGAGCTACATGCTTTACTGATCCATTCTCAGCTGAAGTTTACCTGGGGAAGAGTAGGAGAATATTTTCTCATTTCTCCGCTAGCGCACAGAACACACTACTCCATCGCCTTGGAGCACTGGGACAAAATTATGGATTCCTGTTTTCGTTTTGGGATCATTTCTTTGGCACTTATCACATGGATAATGTGCGCAAACCGATTAAGGTCGGTGTTGACGACGCCACCTATAACAACGTAAGTTGGGCAAGGGAGATGGTCTACTGCGTTAAATCGTTCGCATCGCAGCATCTAAAGCTGCTGAAGGCAACCGTTTAGGCTCACTCTCGGAAGAATCCATAGGTAAGTTCTGCGATTGAAGAACCTGTAGAGCAAATCGATTGGCGGAAGGCAGCAGGAGTCGAACCTACCCGGGAGTGACTGGCACCCCCCACCGGGTTTGAAGCCCGGCCGCATCACCGGATACGTATGCCTTCCTTGGTGCTGCCGTATTGTACCGTTCGCCGTGCTTTTTAAAAGTGCCAGTCTATCGTTCCTGTTTTTCGTCTCAGAATGAGACTACGTTACCGGCGCGTACTACGTGCGTGTCGCGAACGCGGCGGGTATAGCCCACCCGGTCGAAAAATTCCAGGATCTGAATTGCCCGCTTGCGCCCGAGTCCGGTAGCATCGCGCCAGCGTGCTGCGCTTATTCCGCTTGTTCCGCTTGCTCCAGAGGGCGCCGTGGCCTCATGTTCCCGCGTTTGTCCGGCCGCCAGGCTGGCAACCAGTTCGGCTAATTCACGCACGCAGTCACGGTGGTAAAACAGATCAGGCTCAATCTGGTATAGCAGACCTTGCCGCACCATCTTGCGCAATACTTGCCGTACCTGTTCTTCAGGCGCCGCCAGTGTTTGCGCCAGTTCGCGAACCCAGGGCGGATCGAAGCGTGCCGCGACCAGCACAGGCAGCAGCTGCTGCGCCAGTAGCTGCTCGCGGTCGGACAAGGTCACCACATGCCCGGCCAGGTGCAACCATGGTCCGCTGCGCAGGATCGCGCCGTCGCGGAGCAAAGAGTCGATGACCGCCAGCCACAAAGCCGCATCCAGCGTTGGCAGCGTCATGCGCCGCAGCCTTGCGGCGTCCACACCCTGTTCGTCCGGAAAGCGGGCATGGAAATCGCTCAGCGCAGTTGTCGCGCGTGCGCGAAGCGACTGCCATTGGGTGGACAGCATGACGAAGTTGTCTTGTTCCTGCGTACCGGTTGCAATCAATTGCACCTTATCGGGCAATTGCAATGCGGCCGCTGGCAATCCAGCCAATTGCGTCAATGCCGACAGTCGCAATCCGCCTGGCGTTGCGGCTTGCAGCAGCGCTGTGACGCCATGACCGTCCGCCATCTGCCCCAATGCATCAAGCCAGATTTTGCGCTCCGGAGTGCGGCGCTTGCGTGCCGGCGCGAATGGATCGAGTATGCGGCCGCCGCCGATCGTCATGTTGGCCTGGGCGTTACGGACGATAAAACGATCGCCGGGAATCGCGCAGAGCGGTGCATCAAACTGTAGCTGCACTCTGGCGCGGCCACCGGGAGCCAGTGTATTCCCCTCCAGCAGCGTGACATGTGCGAGCTGGTGCAAGCTGCCAAGATGCATATGCAAGGGTGAGCGGTTGCGCAACAATACTCCGGCATTGGCCGACAACTGCAGTTCCGCATCGAGCCGCGTCGTCGGCGTCATCGCACGTGGGTCTGCAGCCCAGTCGCCGCGCTGGATGGCGTCCTTGTCGATGCCGCTCAGGTTGAGCGCGCAACGTTGTCCGGCGTGGCCGCTGGCAGCCTGGCGGTTTTGCACATGCAAGCTGCGCACCCGTGCGATGGCGCCGGACGGCATCAATGCGACATGGTCACCGACCTCGACCCGGCCGGAGAACACGGTGCCGGTGACCACGGTGCCATGTCCCGCCAGCGTGAATACCCGGTCAATCGCCAGCCTGAACCAGCCGTCGCCGCGGTGCGCTGGATGGCGCTGTGCAACTTCATGCAGATAGCGTTGCAGCGCCGCGGTTCCGGCATCTTGCGGAACATGCGCCGCCACCGGGAAAACCGGTATGCCGGCCAACGTCGAGGAGGCCAGCAATTGCCGGATCTGGTCGTCGACTTCAGCGATACGCGCTGCGTCAACCCGGTCGATCTTGGTCAGCGCGACGGCGCCGGCGCTGATCCCCAGCCATTGCAGTATCTCCAGATGCTCGCGCGTCTGTGGCATGACGCCATCGTCGGCGGCGATCACCAGCAACGCAAAGTCGATGCCGGAGGCGCCCGCCACCATCGTATGCACCAGGCGCTCATGGCCGGGTACATCGATGAATCCCAGCACGTCGCCATTCTCCAGCGGCGTGTAGGCATAACCAAGTTCAATCGAAATGCCGCGCTCCTGCTCTTCCTTGAGGCGATCGGTATTGACGCCGGTCAGCGCTTTGATGAGCGTGGTCTTGCCGTGATCGATATGTCCAGCGGTGCCGACGATCATAGGATTATGGCGCGCAACTGCGCGCTGAACAGGGCTTCGTCGCGTTGCTCCAGGCAGCGGCAATCCAGCCATAGCGTGTCGTTGCCGATGCGTCCGATCACCGGACGCGGCAACTGGCGCAGAGCTTTTTCGAGTTTGTCCAGCGCGCGCCCATGACGTTTGCCGCCATTGGCAGCGTTGGTGACATTCGCGGCACTGCGGGTACGCACTGCCAGACCGTAGCTGGGCAACTGGTCAACAGGCAAGGCGCCGCTGCCGATCTGGCTGAACATGACCTCAGCCGTGACCGTATAGTGGCTACCCAGCACGCTTTGCAAGATGGGTAGCAGGCGTTCGGCCTGGCTGCGTATGGCGCGCTGATGACGGGTGAGCAGGCGCAATGTGGTCAGGCGCTCGCTCAGGAATTCCGGCGCCAGATAGAGTCGCAGCACCGGCTCCAGCGCTGCCAGGGTGAGCTTGCCGACACGCAGTGCGCGCTTCAGTGGATTTTTCTTGATGCGGCGTATCAGGTCGGCGCGGCCAACGATGAGGCCGGCTTGCGGACCGCCCAGCAGCTTGTCGCCGCTGAAGGTGACCAGGTCGGCGCCTTGCTCGATGGTTTGGCGCACCGTAGTCTCGCTCGGCAAACCCCACTGTGCCAGGTCAAGCAGCGTGCCGCTACCGAGATCGACCGTGACCGGGAGCCCATGCGGCCGCGCCAGCTGCGCCAATGTCTCGACGTCGACGCTGCTGGTGAAACCGCTGATGGCGTAATTGCTGCAATGAACCTTCATCAGCATCGCGCTGCGTGCCGTGATGGCATTGGCGTAATCGGCCGGATGAGTACGGTTGGTGCTGCCGACTTCCACCAGTTTTGCGCCGGCCCGCTGCATGATGTCGGGAATCCGGAAGGCGCCGCCGATTTCGACCAGCTCACCGCGCGAAACGATGACTTCCTTTTTCTGCGCCAGCGCATTCAACATCAGCAACACTGCCGCCGCGTTGTTGTTGACCACGGTCGCGGCTTCGGCGCCGGTCAGTTCGCACAGCACATCCTCGATCAGCTCGTCACGGTCGCCGCGACCGCCGCTGTCGAGGTCGAATTCGAGATTAGCGGGAGTGGTCAACGCACTGACTACCGCCTGCACCGCTTCATCCGGCAGCAAAGCGCGCCCGAGATTGGTGTGCAGGACGGTGCCGGTAAGGTTGAACAATGCACGCAAGTGCAGTCGGTTGGCGGCTGCCAGTTGCTTGTCAAGAATGGCGGCAAGCTGCGAATCATCGACATCTGCCAGTACCAATTTTCCGGCCACGGCATCGACTCTAAGCTGGTCCAGATGCTTGCGTAGCGCGCCGGTCAGCTGAGTGCGGCCGTACTGCGCGAGTAGAGGCTTGATTTCCTCCAGGTTCAGAACCCGGTCAACTGAGGGAATGTCACTGGCAGCAGCCATCGAGCTAGTGGGCGTCCCGGTCGGCGTGATTGCAGCAGCCATTCAATTCTCCATGGATTGCCAGAGCAGTGGATTACAGTGCCGGCGCAGGTAACTGGTTTCCCCCATCAGCAGGTCCAGGGTTACGCTGGCAAGGTCATCGGCTAGCGGTTCGACATAGGGATCTTTTTCCTGGTAGAAGATTTTCAGCCAGCTATGGCACTCGTCGCAGGTCTCTGCCTTGATGGCTGCCGAACCGCCTTCTATGGCCTGGTAAGCAATGCCTTTGGTGGAATCGCAATGGCTGCATTTGATGCGCACCATATGCCATTCGGCGGCGCACATGCTGCATTGCAAGTAACGATGCCCTTGCGATTGTCCATCCATCCGTACCACGCTGGCCACCGGCAGCGAACCGCAGCAGGGGCACAGGCCGGGCGTATCGAGCAGCGGCACGTCGCGTTCGCTGAAGCGGGTCACAAGATCGCAGCACACCACCTGCAAGGCCGCGCTGTAAATCGGCGCAGTGGCTGGATCGACGATCTCGTGATTGCCCCGCAGGATGGCTTCGGCCTGGCTGTCACGCTGATTCGCGCTGCTTTGCTGGATACGCGCTATCAGTTCGGTTACGGCTGCCGGCAGGTTGAGGCCGCCGCCGGCTGTTGCGATGTGTTCGAGCAATTGATCCAGCACAGAAGGCCAGTGCGGATTGCGCACCTGGTCTGTTGCCAGAATCAGCGGCATCAAATGCGCGTGCGCGAGGTTGATGCGGGCCTGGTCCTGGGCGTGGTCGTTTGGCGCGTCGGCAAGTTTGTTCAAGGCTTGCTGTTGCGCCTCTGCCAGCACCGCCATCAGTTTCAGGTATGCGCCGATCGCGTTGCCTGCCGCGAGTTGTTTCAGGCGTCGCGCGCGATTGATGAATACGCTGGCGCGCTCTGGCAGGCGAATCCGCGGAATCGCGTTGTGATCGAGTGCTTCGATTTCACCGGGTTCGAGAATGCGTTGCAAAGTAGCCCCTTCATTCGCCTGTCATTCGCCTGTCATTTTCCTGTACCACGCCGGGTGATGCTTGCGCGCCCAGGCGCGGCTGACCGTGCCGCGGGTCATGGCGCCCACCGTTCCCTTGATCCAGAGGGCGGCATAAATATGCACGATGATGCCAACGATAAGCAGGAAACCGCATAGCGCATGCAGCACTGCCGCCGCCCGGATCACGAATATCGGGAACATCCAGGAAAACCAGGCGCGCCAGATAACGATGCCGGATAGCAGTAATCCAATCATACAGGCGATCATCATCCAGAACAGCAACTTCTGGCCGCCGTTGTAGCGGCCCACCGGCGGCAGGTTTTGTTCGCGGTTGTTGACGACATCGCGCATCCCCTTTAGCCAGGCAATGTCATTTTTTTCGATCAGGTTATAGCGCCAGAAACCCAGCGCCAGCACCGCAAAACTGATAAACATCAGCAGGCCGATGAACGGATGCAGGATGCGTGTCCAGGTGCCGCCGCCCAGCACCAAGCTGAGCCAGAACATGGCCGGGTGGAACAGCGCCAGCCCGGACAGCGCCAACACCACGAAGGTGATGGCAACGATCCAGTGGTTGATGCGTTCCTTGGCGTTGTAACGTTCGATAGTGTCGTTCTTTGCGTCTGCTTCGGCGTGGTTCATGGCGGCAGGTCCTGCGAGTTGGTGTTGCGATCGGGCGACGTTACCGGCTCTGTAGCGCGCCGTTTGACGTCGGTCTCTTCCCGTTCCGCGGCCTCGTCTTCTGCCGAGACCTGGTTCGGGCCGACCTTGATGTAGTGGAAAAATCCCGCCAGCGCAGTCAAGGCGATGCCCGCCAGCGCCAGCGGCTTGGCGGCGCCTTTCCACAAACCGACCAGCGGGCTGATGCGTGGATTGTTCGGCAAACCATGATACAGCGACGGCTGGTCGGCATGGTGCAGCACATACATGACATGGGTGCCGCCGACGCCTTGCGGATCGTACAGGCCGGCCTTGTCGAAACCGCGTTCCTTGAGGTCGACGATACGCTCTTCTGCGTGCGCCTTCATGTCTTCCTTGGTGCCGAATACGATGGCGCCGGTAGGGCAGGTTTTTACGCAGGCCGGTTCCTGGCCCACCGCGACGCGATCCGAGCAGAGCGTGCATTTGTAGGCTTTGTTGTCCTTCTTGGAAATACGCGGTACGTCGAACGGGCAGCCGGTCACGCAATAGCCGCAGCCGATGCAGTTTTCCTCATGAAAATCGACGATACCGTTGTTGTATTGGACAATTGCGCCGGGCGAAGGGCAGGCCTTGAGGCAACCCGGGTCTGCGCAGTGCATGCAGCCGTCCTTACGGATCAGCCACTCGAGATTGCCGTTCGGATTTTCATATTCCGAAAAACGCATCACGGTCCACGAATGTTCGGTCAGGTTGGGCGGGTTATCCAGTACGCCGACATTGACGCCGACTTCGTCGCGCAGGTCGTTCCACTCCATGCAGGCGGTTTGACAGGCTTTGCAGCCGATGCATTTGGTGACGTCGATCAGCTTGGCAACGGTGCCGGTCACTGGCTCACGCACGCCAGGCGGCGGCGTGGTGGTGGCGGACACCCGCTTGATATCTAATGATTGCAGTGCCATGGCTGCTCCTATGCTTTCTCGACCTTGACCAGGAACGACTTGAATTCCGGGGTTTGCGAATTGCCGTCGCCGACACCAGGCGTTAGTGTGTTGGCCAGGTAGCCCGGTTTCGCCAGGCCTTTGAAACCCCAGTGGATCGGGATGCCGACGTGGTGCACAGGTTTACCCTCAATCATCATTTTCTTGAGGCGCTTGGTCACCACGGCCACGGCGACGATATAACCGCGCTTGGAGCTGACCCGGACGCGCTGGCCGGCGACTACGCCGATTTCCTTCGCCAGATCCTCGCCGATTTCAACAAACTGCTCGGGTTGGAGAATCGCGTTGAGGCGCGCATGCTTGGTCCAGTAATGGAAATGTTCGGTGAGCCGATAAGAGGTGCCGACATGCGGGAAGGCGTAGGCCTTGCCGAACATGGCGCGGTCGTAGGGAAACACGCGCGCACCCGGATTGCTGGTTGCCGCCGGATTCTTTGGAAACAGCGGGTTGTAGCCGAGCGGCGTTTCGAAAGGCTCGTAATGCACCGGGAACGGTCCTTCGGCCATGCCGGCGCGGGCAAAGAAACGCGCCACGCCTTCCGGGTTCATGATGAACGGCCCCATGCCGCCCTCTGGTGCTTCGTCCAGCTTGAAGTCGGGCACATCGACGCCGCTCCATTTCTGGCCGTTCCAGCCGATCACCTTGCGTTTTGCATCGAACGGTTTGCCGTTGAGGTCGCACGATGCACGGTTATACAGGATGCGGCGGTTGGCCGGCCACGCCCATGACCAGTTCAGGGTCTGGCCGATGCCGGTCGGATCCGAGTTGTCGCGGCGCGCCATCTGGTTGCCGGCTTCGGTCCAGCAGCCGGCGAAAATCCAGCAGCCGCAAGCGGTGCTGCCGTCATCGCGCAACTCGGCAAAACCGGCCACCTGCTCGTTTTTCTTGCGCACGATCTTGCTGGCGTCCTTGGGGTCGGCCAGGTCGCTCAGTGCGCGGCCGTTGTATTCCTTGGCCAGTTCGTCTGCGGTGGGGCTTTCCGGATTGGCGTAAGGCCATGCCAGGTTGATGATCGGATCGGGATATTTGCCGCCGTCCTTGGCGTACATCTTACGAATCTTCAGGAACAGCGTCGACATGATTTCCAGATCGCTGCGCGCTTCGCCCGGCGGCTCCGCGCCTTTCCAGTGCCATTGCAGCCAGCGGCCGGAATTGACCAACGAGCCGTCTTCTTCAGCAAAGCAGCTGGTCGGCAGGCGGAACACCTCGGTCTGTATCTGGCTCGGATCGACGTTGTTGAATTCACCGTGGTTCTGCCAGAACTCGGAGGTTTCGGTGGCCAGCGGATCCATGATGACCAGGAACTTCAGCTTGGCCAGGCTGGCGCCGATTTTTCGCTTGTCCGGCGCTGCCGCCAGCGGGTTGAAGCCCTGCGCGATGTAACCGTTGACCTTGCCCTGGTTCATCAGCTCGAACACCTGCAGCATGTCGTAAGGTTTGTCCAGCTTGGGCAGGTAATCGTAGCCCCAGTTGTTGTCTGCCTTGGCGGCGTCACCCCACCATGACTTCATCAGGCTGACATGGAATTTGCCGTAGTTCTGCCAGTAACTCAGCTGGTTCGGGCGCAACGGCTTGCTAGCGCGCGCGGCAATGTATTTGCCATAATCCTGTTCGGATTCCGAGGGCAGCGTCATGTAGCCCGGCAGCAGGTTGGTCATCAAGCCCAGATCGGTCAAGCCCTGGATGTTCGAGTGGCCGCGCAGCGCATTCATGCCACCGCCGGCGATACCGATATTGCCGAGCAGCAGCTGCACCATGGCGCCGGTGCGGATGATTTGCGAGCCGATCGAATGCTGGGTCCAGCCGAGTGCGTACAGGATGGTGCCGGCACGCGTCGGCGAGGCGGTGGACGCCAGCATCTCGCACACTTTCAGGAATTTTTCCTTGGGTGTGCCGCACACGCTCTCCACCATTTCCGGCGTATAGCGCTCGTAGTGCGTTTTCATCAGGTTGAAGACGCAACGCGGATGGGCCAGGGTAGGATCGGTTTTCACAAAGCCGTCGTCGCCCAGTTCGTAATCCCAGGTGGTCTTGCTGTAGTTGCGCTTGTCCGCGTTGTAACCCGAGAAAATCCCGTCGTCGAAGGTGAAATCCTCGCGCACGATGAAGCTGAAGTCGGTGTAGTTCTTGACGTACTCATGCTGGATCTGATCCTTTTCCAGCAGGTAACGGATTACACCGCCGAGGAAAATGATGTCGGTGCCGGTGCGGATCGGTGCGTAGAAATCCGCGACCGAGGCCGAACGTGTAAAGCGCGGATCGACCACGATCAGCTTTGCCTTGTTATGCGCCTTGGCTTCCGTCACCCACTTGAAGCCGCAGGGATGCGCTTCGGCAGCATTGCCGCCCATGATCAGTATCACGTCCGCGTTCTTGATGTCGACCCAATGGTTCGTCATCGCTCCACGGCCAAACGTCGGGGCAAGACCTGCCACCGTCGGGCCGTGTCAGACACGCGCCTGGTTGTCGAACGCCAGCAGCCCGAGGCTGCGCATGGTTTTGTGGGTCAGGTAGCCGACTTCATTGCTGCTGGCCGATGCTGCCAGCATGCCGGTCGTCAGCCAGCGGTTGACGGTCAGGCCCTCAGGCGTCTGTTCGACAAAATTGGCGTCCCGATCCTGTTTCATCAGGGTCGCAATACGGTTTAGCGCATCCTCCCACGACATGCGTTTCCATTCCTTGGCGCCGGGCGCCCGGTATTCGGGGAACTGGAGACGGCTGGGGCTGTGAATGAAATCCAGCAGCGCCGCGCCTTTAGGGCAAAGCGTGCCACGATTAACCGGATGATCCGGATCGCCCTCGATATGAATGATGCTGGCCTTGGCGTTTTTTGCGCCATCGCCGAGGCTGTACATCAGGACGCCGCAGCTGACCGAGCAGTAGGGGCAGGTGTTGCGGGTTTCAGTAGTGCGCGCCAGTTTATAACTGCGCACTTCCGCCAACGCCGGCGCCGGAGAAAATCCCATCAGCGCCAGGCTCGAACCTGCCAGGGTAGCGCCAGTCGTTTTAAGGAACTGGCGTCTTGACATGTGAACCATGGGTAGACCTCTCTTTGTGCATTAATGCCAAATCGTGTCGAAGCATGCCAATTTATTATAGGATGGATTATTGTTTGTCAACAGAGGGAAATGCCGCGGCCCGGGTGTGATCGGAGCTCTCTGAATCCTTGCCGATAGGATGCTTTTTAAATTGCTTAATTGGCAACTGCAATTCAGGCTGAATTCATCGCGATTGATGCTGAGGTTCACGCCGTCATTGCAACGCGGCATAATACGGCCATGGAACAACAAATTCTCGAAATCGATATTGCCGACTGGCAGATAAACACGCCGAATTCGGCCTGGATTTCCGCGCTTGAAGCCGGAAAAGTCCTGTATTTCCCACATCTCAGCTTTACCTTTAGCGCCGATGAAAAGCGCTTTCTGACGCCGGCAATCCGCGATCCCAAGAGCCGCAATATAAGCTTGGACGCCAATGGCAGATTGAAAGGTGCGCTAGGCGATGCGGCTGACCAGCTTGCTTTGGCAAACATGATCGGGCGCTTTCGTAAGCAAGCACAGCAACTGATCTATTCCTTGTTGCCTGCTTATGCCGACACGCGCAGCGAATTGCGCATGGCGCCGACCAGCTATCGGCCGATGCAGGTGGAAACCCGGTCCCAATCCTGGCGCGCCGATGATCGCCGCATGCACGTCGATGCTTTCCCTTCGCGTCCCAATTACGGCGAACGCATCTTGCGTGTGTTTGCCAATGTCAATCCGGACGGCGTGCCGCGCGTATGGCGGGTCGGTGAACCATTCGAAGATGTCGCGCAACGTTTCCTGCCTAGGGTAAAAGCGTATTCGCGCTGGCAGGCGCAGGCCTTGAACGCCTTGCATGTCACTAAGTCCCTGCGTAGCGAATACGACCATCTGATGCTGCAATTGCATGACGCCATGAAGTCTGATCTGGCCTATCAAAAAGACGGCCCGCAAGTGACGCAGCCATTTGCCGCCGGATCGGTATGGGTATGCTTTTCTGATCAGACGCCGCATGCGGTCATGTCGGGCCAGTACATGATGGAGCAAACCTTGCATCTGCCGGCCGCCAAGCAATACGATCCCGACGCCAGCCCGCTGGCGATTTTACGGCGTCTGACTGGCCGTGCGCTGACCGAATGAAGGCTGGATCGGGTTTTGATGCAGGGCGGGCCTGGCGCATCCGCTTGTTGTATTCCGCAGTATGGTGGCTGGCGATGCCCTTGGTATTGCTGCGCTTGTGGCGCCGTGGCAGTAAAGAGCCGGGTTACCGGCAGCATGTGCTGGAACGGATTGGTTTTTATGCGCCGCTAGCGCCGCCGCTGGCAGCGGGAAAATTCCTGTGGGTACATGCGGTCTCGGTCGGCGAAACGCGCGCTGCCGAGCCCCTGATCGCAGCCATGCTCGACGCCTACCCGGACCATGCCATCCTGTTGACGCATATGACCGCCACTGGCCGCGCCACCGGGCAAGCCTTGTTCGGTAAATCGCCGCGCGTGTTGCAGTGTTTTCTGCCCTACGATACCGGCTGGATGGTGGGGCGTTTCCTGCGTCATTTTTCACCTCGCCTGTGCGTGCTGATGGAAACCGAGGTATGGCCGAACCTGATCGTCCAGTGCGGACGCTACAAGGTGCCGGTGGCCTTGGTCAATGCGCGCCTATCAGAACGTTCGCTGCGTCGCGGCAAGCGTTTTTCTACGCTGATGACCGAGGCCGCCGGCGGCATGTCCTGTGTCGGCGCACAGACCGCAGCAGACGCCGGCCGTTTGCAGCAGCTCGGCGGCAGCAACGTGCAGGTTACCGGCAACCTTAAATTCGATGTCACGCCGGCCGCGGCTTTATTGGCTGTCGGCGCTGCAATGCGAGCGCAGATCGGTAAGCGCCCGGTGCTGCTCTGCGCCAGCACTCGTGATGGCGAAGAACAACTGATTCTTGAAGCTTGGTCGAAGCGTGGCGAGGCTCCGGCATATGCCAATTTGCTGATGATTATCGTGCCGCGCCATCCGCAACGCTTCGATCAAGTGGCGGAGTTGGCGGCAGCCAAGGGCTTGCCATCGTTGCGTCGTAGTCGTCTGGGCGGCGAGCCGGTGCCGCCGCAAGTGAAGATCTTGGTCGGCGATTCGATGGGCGAGATGTTCGCCTATTACGCTGCCTGCGACGTGGCGTTTATCGGCGGCAGCCTGCTACCGATGGGCGGACAAAACCTGATCGAAGCGTTTGCGGTCGGCAAGCCGGTATTGATCGGTCCTCATACTTTCAATTTTTCAGACATTACCGAGCAAGCCATTGCCGCCGGTGCGGCGCAACGGGTAAGTGACGTCGATAATATGCTGGATACCGCCCTGCAATTGTTGCAGGCCGATCAGCAACGCCAGACGATGGGCGAGCAAGCCAGCCAATTCGCGCAACAGCATCGTGGCGCTACCGCGCGCACCATGGCGCTGTTGGCGCCGTTTATCTAATCCTGTTGATCATGCATGCAACTTTTATCGTCACCAAACTGGTCAGTACGCTATTTCTTCTGCCGACCAATCTGATCTTGTTGTGCATCGCCGGCATGCTGCTGCGGCGTGTTTATCCACGCGTCGGCATGGCCGTCAGCCTGGCGTCGCTTCTGTTGCTGGCGGTCCTAAGCAGCAAGGCCGGCGCTCTGTTGCTGGTGACGCCGCTGGAGCAACGCGCACTGCCATTGGCGGCAGGCGCTGCCAACGGTGCACAGGCGATTGTCATATTGGGCGGCGGCAGATTGGAAAATGCGCCTGAATATAGCGACGACGACATTCCAAACTATTGGACTTTCGCGCGTTTGCGCTACGGCGCCAAATTACAGCGCCAGACCGGGTTGCCGATATTGGTGTCGGGCGGAATGCCTGAGGGTTCGAAAGTATCCGAAGCAGCAGTGATGGCAAACAGCTTGCGCGACGATTTTGCGACACCGGCAAAATGGCTCGAAGGGGCATCCGACGATACGGAACAGAATGCAAAATTCTCAGCCAGGATTCTGGTGCAAGCGGGCGTGAAAAAAATCATACTGGTGACCGATACCCTGCAGATGCCGCGAGCCCAGATGATGTTTGCTCATACTGGTCTGGATGTGGTGATTGCACCGACCATATTTTTTAGCCGGGACCGGATAACCTTTCTCAGTTTTCTGCCGTCGGGCGAGGGCTTGCGCCGTAGCGAGTATGCGCTGCATGAGTGGCTGGGCATACTTTGGTACAAAGCTCGCCATGGTGATTCGCGGCCAGCTGGCAATGCGCGGGTTGGTAGCTGATTCGCAGTTTGTTCTTGAAATAAAAACGCCGCACAAGTGCGGCGTTTTTTCATTTCACTGCGCAATTGAAACGCAGTCAAACTCAGGCTACGATTTTGCCGCCACGGTATTTTCATTCAAACCGCCACCCAGCGAACGATACAGATCGATCGCATTGTTCAGGCGCAATTGCCGCGTCTGAATCAATGATTGCTGCGCCGAGAACAAATCACGTTCTGCGTTCAAGCGGTCGGTCGAACTGGCGATGCCGTTCTTGTAACGCAGATCGGTCAATTTCACCCGTTGTTCCTGCGCTTTGACGAACGCATCCTGCGCTGACAGCTCCTCTTCTAGCGTGCTGCGAGCAACCAATGCATCGGCAACTTCCCTGAATGCGCTCTGTATGGTCTTTTCGTAGCTGGCAATCGCCAGATTCTTGCGGATTTCACTCAGCGACAGATTGGCGCGGTTGCGGCCACCCTCAAAAATCGGCAACGTCAGTTGCGGCACAAACGACCAGGTGCGGCTGCCTGCCGAGAACAGGCTGCCCAGCGATGTGCTGGCATTGCCGATCCCGGCCGTCAGCGAGATGGTAGGGAAGAAGGCAGCGCGGGCCGCACCGATGTTGGCGTTGGCAGAACGCAGTTGCTGTTCCGCTTCACGAATATCCGGGCGGCGATTCAACAGATCGGAAGGCAGGCCGGCCGGGATGTCGCTGACGATTTGCTCATCCGACAGCGATTGCGACGCCGGCAGCTCGCCCAACGGCTTGCCGACCAGCAGCGTCAAGGCATTGGTCGCCTGGCCGCGCTGGCGTACCAGCGACGCCAGCGATACCCGAGCCGATTGCACTAGCGTTTCGGAGTTGCGCAGATCGAGCTCCGACGATGCGCCGACATCAAAGCGCATCTTGTCCAGCTTGTAGCTGTCCAGCCGGCTATCCAGGGTTTGCTGCGCCAGACTTTGCTGCTCGGCGAGCGACTGTTCGGTCAGATAAGCTTGCGCAACTTGCGAAATCAGACTGATTTGCGCTGCCTGGCGTGCTTCTTCGGTCGCCAGGTAACTAGCTAGCGCAGCATCTTTCAAGCTGCGGACACGGCCGAAGAAATCCAGTTCGAACGATGTCATGTTCAAACCGACCTGGTAGGCCGTGCCGACAGCGGGTTGACCCGGAACCAATTGATCGGCAGCGGTGCGACCGCGCGTACGGCTGAAGTTGCCATTGAAATGCGGCAACGCATCGGACGCGGTGATGTCGTATTGCGCGCGCGCCTGCTCGATGTTCAAGGCGGCGGTGCGCAGATCGCGGTTGTTTTCAAGCGCCGAGGCAATCAGCGCCTGCAGCCGTTGATCCGGGAAAAACTGGCGCCAGCCGAGCGCCACTGCATCCAGTTGCGCCTGGCCATCGGCGGCAGCCGGGTAGCTGCCGGCCACCGGTGCTTCCGGCCGTACATAGGTCGGCGCCATGGAGCAACCCGACAGGACCCCTGCCAGCAGCAGGGCGCTGGTCAAGTGCTTGGGTAATAACGCCGTAATTGCCTTCGAATTTGCCAGGTTAAACATGCTGATTCTCCACATCTATTTTGTGACCGGCCGCATGCAGCTTGCGTTGGCGTTCGCTGCCCTTGAAGAGTCTGCGCACCACCACGAAGAACACCGGCACCAGGAATACCGCCAAGGCTGTCGCTGTGATCATGCCGCCCATCACACCGGTACCGATCGCACGCTGGCTGCCTGAGCCAGCGCCGGTCTTGATCGCCAGCGGCAGCACGCCCAGGATGAACGCGAACGAGGTCATCAGAATCGGACGGAACCGCAGATGCACCGCTTCCAGCGTCGCTTCGATCAGGCCCTTGCCTTGCGCTTGCAAGTCTTTCGCGAATTCGATAATCAAAATCGCATTCTTCGCCGACAAACCAACCACGGTAATCATCCCGACCTTGAAGTAGACGTCGTTAGGCATGCCGCGCAACGTAACCCCCAGCAGCGCGCCGAGAATCCCGAGCGGCACCACCAGCATCACTGCCAGCGGGATGGAAGTGCTTTCATACAGGGCTGCCAGCACCAGGAATACCGCCAGCAGCGACAATGCATACAGCATCGGCGCTTGCGAACCTGAGGTCTTTTCTTCCAGCGACTGGCCGGTCCATTCAAAGCCGAAGCCAGGCGGCAGTTTGGCAGTCAGCGCTTCCATTTCATCCATCGCTTCGCCGGTGCTGTGGCCAGGCGAGGCGCCACCGGAGATTTTCATCGCCGGATAGCCGTTGTAGCGCGTCAGTTGTACCGGTCCGTTGGTCCAGCGCGAGCTGGTGAATGACGAGAACGGCACCATGGTTCCTTGTGTGTTCTTGACATACAGCCTGGCCAGGTCTTCCGGTTGCAGCCGTTGCGGTGCATCGGCCTGTACGATCACCCGTTGCTGACGTCCCTGGTTCGGGAAGTCATTCACGTAGGACGAACCAAGCGCGGTCGACAGCGCGCTGTTGATCGCATTGAACGAGACGCCCAGGGCGTTGGCCTTGTCGCGGTCGATATCCAGTTGCAGCTGCGGCGCATCTTCCAGGCCTTCCGGGCGAACCCCCGCCAGGATCTTGCTTTGCGACGCCATGCCCAGCATCTGGTTGCGTGCTGCGGTCAATGCCGCATGTCCCACGCCGGCGCGGTCTTGCAGACGGAAAGTAAAGCCCGTTGCGTTACCCAGTTCAGGAATCGGCGGCGGGTTCAGCGGATAGATGATGGCGTCCTTGATTTGCGAGAACACACCAAATGCCTTGCCTGCAATCGCGTCGGCCGACTGATCCGGACCGCGTTCGCTCCAATCCTTGAGCGGGGTGAATACCAGGCCTGCATTCTGGCCGTTACCGGAGAAGCTGAAGCCGGTAATGGCCACCACATTGGCTACACCAGGCAATTTCTTGTAATAATTTTCGATTTGCTTGATGACTTCCAGGGTGCGGTTGGTGCTGGCGCCGGAAGGCAACTGTACGTTGGTGACGATGTAACCCTGATCTTCGGCCGGCAGGAACGATGCCGGCAAGCGCGCATACAGCAAGCCGACGCACACCAGGATCGCGCCATATATCAGCAGATAGCGGCCGGTCTTGCCCAGCATCTTGGCGATAAAGCCTTGATAACTGTTGGTGGTAGCGTTGAACTTGCGGTTGAACCAGCCGAAGAAGCCTTTTTTCTCATGGTGATGTCCAGCCTCCACCGGTTTCAAGATGGTGGCGCACAGCGCTGGCGTCAGGGTAAACGCCATCAATACCGAGAACACCATGGAAGCCACCATCGACAGCGAGAACTGGCGATAAATCGCGCCCACCGCGCCGCTGAAGAAAGCCATCGGGATGAACACGGCGATCAGCACCAGGGTGATACCGATCAGCGCGCCGGTAATCTGGCCCATCGCCTTGCGGGTTGCATCGCGTGGCGACAAACCTTCTTCGCTCATGATGCGTTCGACGTTTTCCACCACCACGATCGCATCGTCAATCAGGATACCGATTGCCAGCACCATGCCGAACATGGTCAGGACGTTGATCGAGAAGCCAAACAGCAGCAAGGTGGCGAAAGTACCCATCAGTGCGACCGGCACCACCACTGTCGGAATCAAGGTGTAGCGGATGTTTTGCAGGAATAGATACATCACCAGGAACACCAGGACGATCGCTTCGACCAAGGTCTTGACCACTTCTTCGATCGAGATCTTGACGAATTTCGAGGTGTCGTAAGGGATCGTGTAAGTAACGCCGGCCGGGAAATATTTGGACAGCTCAGCCATCTTGGCATGGACCGCGGTGGCGGTGCCCAGCGCATTGGCGGTTGGCGACAGTTGCACCCCGACGAAGGAGGTTGGCTTACCGTCGAGCCGGCCGGCGGTGGCATAAGACTGGCCGCCGATTTCGATACGGGCAACGTCGCGCAGACGCACCACCGAGCCGTCCGCATTAGCGCGCAGCTGGATATTGCCGAACTGTTCAACGGTATTCAGCTGGCCGGTGACAACCACGGTAGCGGAAATCTGCTGCGTACCAGGGCTAGGCAGGTCACCGATGGTGCCGCCTGCGACCAAGGCATTTTGCGCTGTGATTGCAGCCGTTACATCGGCTGGCGTCAGGTTGAGGCCAACCAGCCTGGCTGGATCAATCCAGATCCGCATCGCCCGTTCAGTACCGAACAACTGCGCCTGGCCAACGCCTGGCACACGTTTGATTTCGTTCACCACGTTGCGCGACAGATAATCGCCGAGTGCAATCGGGTCCAGCTTGCCGTCAGACGAAGACAGGCCGATAAACATCAGGAAGTTGCTACGCGACTTGGTGACTTGCACACCTTGTTGCGTGACTGCCGCAGGCAGCCGCGCCTCAACCCGTTTCAAGCGGTTCTGTACATCCACCGCTGCCAGATCGGCGTTGGTTTCCGGAGTAAAAGTGACGGTGATCGCCACTGAGCCGTTGGCCTGGCTTTGCGACTCGATATATTGCAAACCGTCGGCGCCGTTCATTTCCTGTTCGATCAGGCTGGTAACGCTATCGTCCAGGGTTTGTGCAGTTGCACCGGGATAGGTAGCGTTAACTACAATCGTTGGCGGCGCAATCGAGGGGTACTGGGCCACTGGTAATTGCGTGATGGACAATGCACCCCCGAGCAGGATGAATATGGCCAACACCCACGCAAATACGGGGCGATCGATGAAAAACTTGCCCATTGATAGGCTCCTTATTTAGCAGATGATGCAACTGATGCAGCAGCGGCGGCGCCGGCTGCGGCAGGCGCGGCGGCTGCAGCCGGACTCCACGGCGCCGGCTTGACTACAGCACCTGGCTTGACCTTTTGCATGCCTTCGACGATCACCTTGTCGCCGGCTTTCAAGCCGTCGCTGACGATCCATTTGTCGCCTTGTGCAACATCAGCCGTGACCGGGCGCACTGCCACTTTGTTGTCGGCGCCGACAACAAATACCGACGAACCGTTGAGGTCGCGCTGGACTGCTTGTTGCGGCACAGTCAGGGCAGAGGCATTGACAGCCTGTTCCAGCTTGGCGCGTACATACATGCCAGGCAACAAGCTGCGGTCAGGATTAGGAAACTCGGCGCGCAGGGTGACCGAACCGGTGGTAGCGTCGACCGTCAGATCGGAAAACAGCAACTTGCCGGTCTGCGGGTAAGTACGGCCATCTTCAGTCACCAAGGTGACTTTGGCCTGGCCTGCGCCGGCGCTTTCCAGTTGGCCGTTCTTCATTGCCTGCTGCAATTTGAGGATGTCAGTGCTGGACTGGGTCAGGTTGACGTAGATCGGATCGATTTGCTGCACGACTGCCAGCGGGGTCACTTCACCTTGGCCTACCAGTGCGCCCTCGGTAACCAAGGCCTTACCGATGCGGCCGGAAATTGGCGAGGTCACGGTCGCGTAACCGAGGTTGAGGCTGGCGGTTTGGCGTGCGGCCTTGGCCGATGCAACATCTGCCGCCGCCTGCTTCTGCACCGCAACCGTGTCGTCGTATTCCTGCTTGCTGACTGCGTTGACTTCCACCAGCGGTTTATAACGCTGTGCTTTCAGCGTTGCGGTAGTCAGATTTGCTTCGGCTCGGGCCAATGTAGCTTGCGCGCTATCGTAGGCGGCTCGCAACGGCGCCGGATCAATCTGATACAAAGTTTGACCCGCTTTTACATCGCTGCCTTCGCGGAAATCACGTTTAAGTACAATGCCGGCCGCGCGTGCGCCGACTTGGGCAATACGGGTAGCTTCCAGTCGACCTGGCAATTCCGTGGTGAGAGCCAGGCGTTCTGGCGCGATAGTGACAAATGAAACGCCGGCCGGAGGAGGCGCACCTTGAGCATCCGGCTTCTTGCCGCAGGCGGCAACCGCGGACAGCAGCGCGACAGCCAGGGTGATACGCGTGAGACGGTTGATAGAGCTAACTGAATTCATAAAATTCTCGCACGGTAATTGAGGAAAGACTGCAAATCTGACAGGTAACTCTGCTTCTGGAAATGACATAGGATATATAAGTTGTTGCTTTGTTGCACCGGATGCTTTGCCAGAAGGCGGGTGGAGCGGCCGGAATCCTGCTATTATACATACATGCATGAATGTATGTTTTTGTTGGTTAAATACATATGCTGCGAATGCGTAAAGTATCGTAACAGTTTGGAGGTTGGCTAAAAATGGCTAGAAGTACAAAAGAAGAAGCACTGGAAACGCGTGGCCGCATCCTTGACGCGGCAGCGGAGGTGTTTCATCAGCATGGCGTATCGCGCACCACGCTGGCCGACGTCGCCAGTGCCGCTGACGTAACGCGCGGCGCTATCTATTGGCACTTCAAGAACAAGAGCGATTTATTCGACGCCATGTGCGAACGGGTACGCTTGCCGATGGAAGCGATGATCGAAAAAACAGCCGACGAGAATGCGCATGATCCTTTGAATCAGTTTCGCAACCGATGTTTGTTTACTTTACAGGAAGCGACCTTGAATTTGGAGTCGCGCAAGATTTTTGAAATCGTTTTGCACAAGTGCGAACTGGTGGATCCGGAAGATCCTATTTTTATTCGCCAGCACGAATGTTTTTTGCAAGGCCGTACCGATATAGAACGTCTGCTGCGATTTGCGATTGCCAAAGGGCAGTTGCCGCGTGAACTGGATCCGATACTGGCTGCGTTCATGGTGCAAGGGCTGCTGTTCGGCGTCTTGAGCAACTGGACCTTCAGTCCGCACAGTTTTGATCTCGTCGAAAACGTCTCGAAAGTGGTCGACAACTGCATTCACATGTTCAAGACTTCACCGTTCATGCTGAAAAATAGTGAAGCATGAACGGCGTGTAGTTAAGCGCTGCTCAATTTCCCTCGTGCAGTTATCACGCAGTTATCACGCAGTTATCAGTAAGCTGCCGGCACCAGCAATGCGTTGATTTGCTGTAGATCCTCTTCTTTCAAGGTACCCACCGCTGACTTGAGTTTCAAGCTATTCATCAGTGTGTCATAACGTGCTTTGGCCAAATCCCTGCGGGTAGAGAACACTTGCTGCTGCGCGTTCAGCACATCGATATTGATGCGTACTCCCACCTGATATCCCAATCGATTGGATTCCAGCGATGACTGGCTGGAGATTTCCGCAGCCTCGAAAGCCTTGATCTGAGCCAGGCCGCTGCTCACCCCGAGATAGGCCTGGCGTGCATTCAACGCTGCGGTCCTGCGCGCATTCTCAAGATCCGAGCGCGCCTTGTCTTCCAACGCCACCGCCTGCCGCACGCCGCTGTTGACCGCGCCGCCTGCATACAGTGGAATAGTCCATTGCACGCCGATAGAATTGGACATCTGCGAGATGTTGAAAAAGGGGATGGGACTGCCGCTGACATCGGAATGCGCACGGCTGGCAACCAGGTCGACCGTCGGCAGATGGCCGGCACGGTTCCTCTTGATTTCGTATTTTGCGCTATCCAGTGCAATTTCCTGGCCGATCACACCGAAATTCTGCTGTTCGGCGCTACTCACCCAGTTTTCAATCGCAGCCGGTTGCGGCGCGCTCAGCTGGACTCCCGGACGCAATGTCGCCAGCGGCGCCGGCGGCTTGCCGATAATCTGTTGCAGCACATTGCGGGCGACTTCCAGATTATTGCTGGCCGCGATTTCCTGGGCGATCACCAGATCGTAGCTGGCTTGCGCCTCGTTGCTATCGGTAATGGTGGCGGTGCCGACTTCGAAGTTACGTTTGGCCGAAGCCAACTGCTCGGCAATCGCACTTTTCTGAGCTTGTAAAAATGTCAGAACGTCCTGCGCCGTCAGGGTGTCAAAGTAAGCCTGGCTGACGCGCAACATCAAATCCTGCTGGGCCTGCGCAAATCTCACTTCACCGGCAGCGACCGATAATTTGCTTTCCTGGTACTGCTGCCAATAAGCCGGACGGAACAGCGGCTGGGTAAGCTGCAAGCTGTAATTGTTGGTGATGGTTTTCCAGGATTCTCCGGCACGGCTGTAGTTGCCGCCGACGCCGACCGTCGGCAACAGGGCGGCGCGCCCCTGAACACTGGCTTCGTTGCTGGCGCTGAGCGCATAACGTGCGCTGGTGTACACCGGATCGTTGGCTAGCGCTTCCTGATACGTTTGAACCAGATCAACTGCGTGCGCATTCGCGGCCAGTAATGCACATCCAATCAGCGAAGCCATCAGGGTATTGCGCATTACACTCTCCGGAACGGTGGCGGCAGGTCAGTAGGCGATCGGTCTGGCTGGTCTAGTAGGTCGGCATAGCCGGATCGACCTGCTGAGCCCAGGCATGGACGCCACCGGTCAGGTTGCTGACCGCGGAAAAGCCGTGACGCTCGAGAAATGCAGCGACCTGCATGCTGCGCGCGCCGTGGTGGCAGATGCAGACGATCGCCTGATCCTCTTCCAGATCGTTGAGGTGCGCCGGCACCGTTTGCATAGGCATCAGCTGCGCGGCGCCTATGTGGCAAGTCTCGTATTCCCAAGGCTCGCGGACATCCAGCAACAAGGGCTTAGGACGTTGCGGATCGGCGATCCAGGCGGCCAGTTCTGAGGCTGTGAGATGTTGCATAGCTTGTTTAGAATTTGAAGTGGGAATGAACAGCAGCTTCGCGCAACACTTTGACGTCGGTTTCAAACAGATGAGCCGTGCTGTAGCTGCTGTCGGACGTACGGGTAATGATTTGTGCCGACATCACCGGTGCTTCGCCCAGGATGGCGATAATCCGCCCGCCGACATTGAGTTGCTTGAGGAAAGCATCCGGCAGGGTCAGCAGCGAACCGGAAATCACGATCACGTCGTAGGTCTTGATGGCGCTTTGATCCCAACCCTGGGCGCCGTTGCCAAGCACCACCTCGACGTTGGTGATGCCATAGGCAGCCAGATTCTTTTCAGCCAGCGCTTTCAGCTCGGGATCGATTTCAACCGTGGTGACATGCCTTGCCTTGTAGCACAGCAAGGCCGCCATGTAGCCGGAGCCGGCGCCGATTTCCAGCACTTGTTCATGTTTTTTTACGGCAGCTTCCTGGAGCAGGCGCGCTTCGACCTTGGGCGTCAGCATGGTTTCACCGTTGGCGCCAGGCAGAGGGATTTCGGTATCGGAAAACGCCAGGCTTTTGTAGGCGGCGGGGACGAATTCCTCGCGCCGCACTACCGCCAGCAATTCCAATATATCCAGGTCCAGCACGTTCCAAGGGCGAATTTGCTGTTCGATCATATTGAAGCGGGCTTGTTCGATATTCATGGTTATGGCTCGGTAGTGAAAATAAAGGGCTCATTCTATCAAAGGCCACCCTCAAAAACCTATTTAGAGCCGGCATGCGGCTGGCTGAGCAAGCCATGCAGGCAAAGGCCGATAAAACTGTCCAGGTAGCTGGTTGCATCAACCGCTTCCACATGGCAGGGGTTTAATGGTTGTTGCCACATCATCAGCATGATCACCGGCGCGATCAGCACATTGGCGGTCTGGCCAACGTCGATCGCGCGAAATTCGCCGCGCTCAACGCCACGCTGCAGCATGCGCACAATCATGGCTTCACCGCGTTTGCTGACTTCTTCGCGATGGAAGGCTGCCAGTTCCGGGAAATTGCCCGATTCGGCCATCATCAGTTTAGTAATGCCGGCCAGTTTGGTGGCGCCGATACGCTGCCACCAGCGCAGGACGATTTCGCGGAACAGATCGGCGCTGGAGCCGCTGTAGCCGTCAATGATGTCTTCTGCTTCATCCAGTACCGGCAGCATGTTTTCGCGCACTACCGCCTTGAACAATTCTTCCTTGTTCTCAAAATACAGATACAGCGTGCCCTTGGAGACGCCGGCCAGGGCTGCGACATCGCCCAGCCGGGTGGCGGCAAATCCCCGTTCGACAAACACATCCAGCGCGGCCGCCAGTAATTCCTGCGGACGTGCTTCTTTGCGTCTTGCCCAACGGGGTTTGGAGCTGAAAGGGCAGTTCATGAATGCTTGGCTTGCTTATTTGGGTTGCTTAATTACTGACTTAAGAGTCAGTAATGTAAGCGGCAACTGAAGGAGTGTCAAGAAAGGTCGGTCAGTGTATCGGAACTTGGCAGTACGGACGGTGATTGCAAGTAGAATCTGGCCTTCGGTTAAATCGGTATTGTTATCGATTCAGCATGCTTGTAAAAAACACATCGCACATGTTTTCAAAAAAACCATTAGTTAGTAAGGGCGGAGCGTGAGCGCCCAAAGCATCTCTTGCCGTCCGGATTGCGGCGCCTGCTGTACGGCGCCGTCAATTTCGTCGGCCATCCCTGGTATGCCCGACGGCAAGCCGGCGGGTGTCCGCTGCGTCCAGCTGGACCAGGCCAATCTTTGCCGGATTTTCGGCAGTCCCGATCGTCCCGCGGTTTGCGCCAGCCTGAAGCCGGCAGCGGATATGTGCGGCAGTTCTCGAGCGGATGCCATGCATTACCTGACGCAGCTGGAACGATTGACCGCTATATAGAGTCAGTCTGTTGACTGAACAAGGAAAAATCCCATGCATGCAAAAAAAATCACTCCCGGCAAGCTTGTGCTTGTCTTATTGGCATTGCTGAACACGCTATTGTTATCATCCTGCGCGGCCCTGATCGGACCGCGCGATGTCGAATTCCCGTTGGCCAAACTACAGCAATCGGTGGATAAGCGCCTGCCATTTTCCCAGCGTTATCTGGGCCTGTTCGAGATTACCGCCAACCAGGCCCAACTGAGTTTGCCGCCTGAGCAGAATCGCTTGTCGATGGCAACCGATGTAACAGTGACCATGCCGTTGCTAGGCAAATCGTGGAGCGGCAAGATGGCGATTTCGGGCGTGCTGATCCTGGACAACCCGCACAATGCGGTGATATTGCAAGAGCCGAAACTGGATCGCCTGATGCTTAACGGCCTGGACGATACCTACGCCGCGCAAGTTACGCAGATCGGCAATCTGCTGGCGCGTCAATTGCTGACCAACCTGCCGCTGTATACCTTCAAGCCGGAAGACCTGCGTTACGCCGGCGTCGCTTTTATGCCGACCAAAATCGGCACCAGGCCGGAAAACCTGGTGGTTACCTTTGAACCGGTAAAATAGCCCCTTGGTTTTAAGAAAACACTCGCAACACTACGACAGCCAGGGCGGTATGATTCGCCCCGGCGCTTGATTTCCTTGCTTTCCTTGCCGTCCTTGCTCTTTCTACTCCCTCACTACATGGATATTATTCTCGCGTTAAAAGTACTTATCATGGGCCTGGTCGAGGGATTCACCGAATTTCTGCCAATCTCATCGACAGGTCACTTGATTCTTGCCGGCAGCTTGCTGAATTTTACCGCCGACATCACGCGTGAAAAGGCTGAAGTGTTCGAGATCGCCATCCAGGCCGGCGCGATTTTCGCCGTGTGCTGGGAGTACCGCGCCCGCATCGCTGCAGTCTGGCGCGGCCTGCCTGACGACGCCAGGGCGCGCAAGCTGGTGGTCAATCTGATCATCGCTTTTGTGCCGGCGGCGATCCTGGGGCTGTTGTTCAGCAAGATGATCAAGGAAAAATTGTTTGCTCCTTTGCCGGTGGCGATTGCACTGATCATCGGCGGCTTCATCATCCTCTGGGTTGAGCGCCGCAACAATAATGGCAATCGGGTCGCCAGGGTCGAATCGGTGGATGACATGAGTGCGCTGGATGCATTGAAGATAGGTATTGCCCAGGCGTTTGCGCTGATTCCCGGCACCAGCCGTTCCGGCGCAACGATTATCGGCGGCATGATGTTTGGCCTGTCGCGCAAGGCGGCTACCGAATTCTCATTTTTTCTGGCAATTCCCACGCTGTTTGCCGCCACAATTTATTCCCTGTATAAGGATCGCGCATTGCTTTCGGCGGCCGATATCCCCTTGTTTTCGATCGGCACCGTAGCGGCATTTGTCTCGGCATTCCTGTGCGTGCGCTGGTTGCTGCGTTATATCAGCAGCCATGATTTCACCGTGTTTGCGTGGTATCGGATTGTGTTTGGACTGGTTGTGATCGTGACCGGTTATACCGGCTGGGTGGATTGGACTCACTGAGCTGGACTCACTGAGCACGCATCCGGCCCGCAGAAGAGTTATTAGAGTTATTTTTATTTTAAAAACCGTTTTATCCAATTTTGAGCAGGAGAATGCTGTGGCAAGTGTATGTTCCGCTGGTACCGATATCGGGTTTGCATCGCTAGACTATGTGCAGGTCGCGATCCTGGGCGTGATTCAGGGCATCTCTGAGTTATTGCCGATTTCTTCCACCGCGCATATGCGTATTGTTCCCGCGATACTTGGCTGGCACGATCCGGGTTCGGCATTTTCAGCGGCGATGCAATTGGCGGCGCTGGCCGCGGTGGTCAGCTACTTCTGGCGCGACGTGCGTGAAGTGACTGTCGGCAGCATCGCAGCAGTGCGCGAACGCAATTTCAGCAGTCCATCGTTCCGTCTCGGGGTGGCGATCATCCTGGCAACGATCCCGATCGGCATTGCCGGCCTGGCTCTTGCGCCTGTATTGAACGCCTGCGGCTCGCCGCTGCGCAGCCTGAGCGTGATTGGTTACGCTTGTATTGCCATGGGTGTGCTGCTGGCAATTGCCGAGCTGAGTTGCCGCCATCGCCGCACTGTCGGCGAGATGCGCCTGCGCGACGCCTTGATCGTCGGCCTGGCGCAGGTGGGGGCGTTGATTCCGGGTGTCTCGCGTTCCGGTTCGACCCTGACTGCCGCCTTGTTCCTCAATTTCAAGCGAGAAGAAGCCGCACGCTTTTCTTTCCTGCTCGGTCTGCCGGCGATCGCTTTGGCCGGCTTGAAAGAGCTGCTGGTGCTGTTCCATTTGCACATGCCGCTGGAGACCTGGATGTTGTTGATTTTCGGTCTGGTGGTTGCCAGCATTTCGGCTTTTGGCGCGATCTGGGGTTTGATGAAATTCCTGGAGAAATTCTCGACCTGGCCATTCATCGTGTATCGGATTGCCCTCGGGATTTTCCTTCTGGTCGCCGTGCACAACGGTTTTCTTAATTAATCAACGTCGGACCAAGTTTATTTAATGCCACATTCAGCCGCCGCAAGTTCCGATCCGCAAGCACTGCATATACTGCAAACGGTATTCGGTTATCCATCTTTTCGTGGCCAACAGGCTGAGATTGTCAGCCATGTAGCCAACGGCGGCGATGCGCTGGTGCTGATGCCGACCGGCGGCGGCAAGTCGCTGTGTTACCAGATCCCGGCATTGTTGCGAGACGGCGTCGGCGTGGTGGTGTCGCCGTTGATCGCGCTGATGCAGGATCAGGTCGACGCGCTGGCCGAAGTCGGGGTGCGCGCGGCCTTCTTGAATTCGACGCAAACTTATGAAGAGGCTTCCCAGATTGAACGCCGCGTACGCAACGGCGATCTCGATCTGGTGTATGTGGCGCCGGAGCGTTTGCTGACGCCGCGTTGCCTGGAGTTGCTGGAATCGTCGAAGATCGCTTTGTTCGCGATTGATGAAGCGCATTGCGTATCGCAATGGGGGCATGATTTCCGGCCGGAATACATCAAGCTATCGATCTTGCACGAGCGTTTTCCGCAAGTGCCGCGGATTGCGCTGACGGCCACCGCCGATCAGCAGACCCGCGAGGAAATTGCGTTGCGCTTGCAACTGGAGCAGGGCGCGCGCTTCGTTTCCTCCTTCGACCGCCCCAATATCCGCTATCAGATTGTTGAAAAAGCCAACGGCCGCAAGCAACTGCTCGATTTCATTCAAAGCGAGCATGTCGGCGACGCCGGCATCGTGTATTGCCTGTCGCGCAAGAAGGTCGAGGAAACCGCTGAATTCCTGGGGCAGCAAGGGATTCAAGCCTTGCCCTATCACGCCGGCATGGATTACGCGCAACGGACCAAGAATCAAGGCCGCTTCCTGCGCGAGGACGGCATCGTGATGGTGGCCACCATCGCTTTCGGCATGGGCATCGACAAGCCGGATGTGCGTTTTGTCGCGCATCTGGATTTGCCGAAGAGCATAGAGGGCTATTACCAGGAAACCGGTCGCGCCGGCCGTGATGGCGGCCCCGCCAATGCCTGGATGGCTTATGGCTTGCAAGACGTGGTGCAGCAGCGGCGCATGATCGATGAGTCCGAGGCGGGCGAAACCTTCAAGCGCGTGCTGGGCGTCAAGCTGGATGCGATGCTGGGGCTGTGCGAAACCCTGCATTGCCGCCGTGTGCGTTTGCTGGACTATTTCGGCCAGGGTTCCGAGCGTTGCGGCAATTGCGATACCTGCATGAGTCCGCCGGTGTCATTCGATGCGACAGTGGTGGTGCAAAAACTGCTGTCGACAATTTACCGGGTTGACCAGCGTTTCGGTGCGATGCATGTGATGGATGTCTTGCGCGGCATGGATTCCGACAAGATCAAGCAATGGCGTCACGATCAACTCTCGACTTTTGGCATCGGCAGCGATCGCAGCGAAGCCGAATGGCGGGCGATCTTGCGGCAATCGATTGCGCTCGGCCTGATCACGGTCGACCACGAAGCCTATAGCGCGCTGAAGCTGACCGATGCGGCGCGGCCGGTGTTGCGCGGCGAGCAGCCGGTGCAGTTGCGGCAGTACCAGAAACCGGTTAAGCAGAAACGTAGCGGCAGCAAACCCAAGGGTTATGTCGAAACCGATCTGTCGACGCTGGAACAGGCGATTTTCGAGAAGTTGCGCTGGTGGCGGGTCGAGACTGCACGCAAGCACAACGTGCCCGCTTACGTCATCTTCCACGACGCCACCATGCGTGAAATCGCCAAGGCGCAACCGGCTTCTCTGGACGACTTACGCGGCGTCAGCGGCGTCGGTGAAAAGAAGCTGGAGACTTATGGTGCGGAAATTGTGGAGCTGATTGCCGAGTTTGCGTGATGTTGTAGGTACGCCGCAGTGACGGCTTCAGCGGCGCTCATCAGCAGCGCCGCTAAACCATTATTCATTTAAACAGTAGTACCCAAGGCCGCCATCAAGGCTTGCCTGATTTTCGCTTCTTGCGGCGCTACCCCAAAACCCACCATCACGCCCTGGGCGTCAAAGAAACGGCAAATAGTGGTCGCGCCATCCTGTTCTGTTTCCCAGCGGCCGGCAGTCACGGCATGCAACGGCGGCGGCACCAGTGCCAGCGGATAGCTAGGGGTTTTGACGATCACCGGCGAATGTTTCAAATCAATCTCGGTATCTTCGCCGCTCAAGGTCTTGGCAATCGCGCGGGCAGCGGTCAGGATCGGCGCGATGTATGGCAGCGGGCTGGTGCGGCCTTCGCTGTCGACCCGATACTCGGCGCAATCGCCGAGTGCGTACACGTCGGCCGCGCTAGTGCGGCCATGTGCGTCAACCATGATGCCGCGGCCGGTAGCCAATTGCGCTGCTTGCGCCAGAGCCAGATCGGGACGCAGGCCGACGGCAGACAAGACCACATCGGCAATCACCACTTCGTCGTTCGATAAGGTGATCTTGATCGCGCCCTCGGCATGGTCGATGCTGCTGGCAGTAGCGCCAAGCTGCAGGCTTATGCCACGGCCGCTCAGCGCGGTTTGCAAACCTTGCGATAAAGCCGGCGCCGCCAGCGCTGCCAATGGCAAGGGGTTGGGGTCGATCAGCGTCACCGTGTGGCCATGCGCAGCGAGATCGTCGGCAAATTCGCAGCCGATCAGGCCGGCGCCGAGAATGGCAACCCGGGCCGAAGCTTGCTGATCGGGCAGCAGCTTGGCGCGGAAGGTAGCGTAATCGTCGATGTGGTTGACCGACAGCACGCGGTCGGCGGCGTCGCCGGCCAGGTTCAAGCGGATCGGCTGGGCGCCGACGGCGATCACCAGCTGCCGGTATTCGAAAGCGCCGTTGCTGGAGTCGACCACCTTGCCAGCGGTATCGATGCTGTTGACCCGGGTTTGGGTCATGATATTGGCGCCTATCTGTTCAGCCATTTGCACTGCGCTTTGCGAGACCAGTTGCGCCGCCAGTTTTTTTTGCGCGAAGGCGTTCGACAACATCGGCTTGGAATAGAAACCGCCATCGTCAGCCGTAATGATCAGCAACGCGGCTGTCTTGTCCAGCTTGCGTACTTCACGCGCCAGAGTATAGGCAGCCATGCCGGCGCCGATGATGATGATGGGTTTCATTGAATGTCCTGAAGGATGGTTGGCGGTGATGATGAATGCGCTATCTGATGTGGAGTGCGAGCCGGCGCAATTGCATTGCGCGGCTGTGCGGCGGCTAATTTTACAGTAAGGGCTATTGTCGGCATATTCGTCGGCATATTATCGATAGTTTTTATGTTTCACTTTATTAAATTAAATAGTTTTTATAAATAATTGTATGAAATCGTTATTCACGATGCGAAATTCGCATAGTTGGATGCATGCAGTCTGATAAAATCGAAGACTTTCACTTGTTAGCCTTGGGGACAGACGCATATGGATTCGATGATCGATAAAAAAGAAGAGCTTCGCCAACAATTGCGTCAAGCTGCGCTTGAGTATCACGAGTTTCCGACCCCGGGGAAAATCAGCGTCACACCAACCAAATTACTGACTAACCAGCGCGATCTGGCGCTGGCTTATTCGCCCGGTGTCGCTGCTGCATGCGAGGAAATCGTGGCCGATCCGGCCAATGCCTTCCGCTACACGGCGCGCGGCAACCTGGTCGCCGTCATCACCAACGGCACCGCCGTTCTTGGACTGGGCAATATCGGCCCGCTGGCGTCGAAGCCGGTGATGGAAGGCAAGGGCGTGCTGTTCAAGAAATTTGCCGGCATCGATGTCTTCGATATTGAAATCAACGAACACGACCCAGAGAAACTGTGCGACATCATCGCCTCGCTGGAGCCGACCTTCGGCGGCATCAACCTGGAAGACATCAAAGCTCCGGAGTGTTTTGAGATCGAGCGCAAACTGCGCGATCGCATGAAGATCCCGGTCTTTCATGACGATCAGCATGGCACTGCCATCATCGTCGGCGCCGCGATCCTGAACGGTCTGAAGGTAGTCGGCAAAGACATCAAGAACTGCAAGATGGTGGTCTCCGGCGCCGGCGCCGCCGCGCTGGCTTGCCTCGACCTGATCGTCGATCTCGGCTTCCCGATTGAAAATATTTTTGTGACCGATCTGGCCGGCGTGGTCTATAAGGGCCGCACCGAGCTGATGGATCCGGACAAGCTGCGCTTCGCGCGCGAAACCGATGCCCGCACGCTGGCCGAACTGATTCCTGGCGCCGATATTTTCCTCGGCCTGTCAGCTGGCGGCGTGCTCAAGCAAGACATGGTGAAGACGATGGGACCACGGCCGCTGGTGCTGGCGCTGGCTAATCCGACTCCTGAAATCCTGCCGGAAGAAGTCAAGGCGGTGCGTGACGACGCCGTCATGGCGACCGGCCGTTCGGACTATCCGAACCAGGTTAACAACGTCCTGTGCTTCCCCTACATTTTCCGCGGCGCCCTCGATTGCGGCGCTACCACCATCACGCGTGAGATGGAAATTGCGGTGGTGCATGCGATTGCCGAGCTGGCCCAAGCCGAACAATCGGACATCGTCGCCACTACCTACGGCATCACCAACCTGTCGTTCGGACCTGAATACATCATTCCAAAGCCGTTCGATCCGCGTCTGATGATCAAGATCGCGCCGGCAGTCGCCAAGGCCGCCGAGGCGTCCGGCGTGGCCAGCCGTCCGATCCAGGATATGGAAGCCTATATCGACAAGCTGCAGCAATTCGTTTATCGCAGCGGTACTTTCATGCGGCCGCTGTTCCAGGTCGCCAAGAAGACGCCGGCCGAGAAGAAGCGGATTGTGTATGCTGAGGGCGAAGAAGAGCGCGTCCTGCGCGCGGTGCAGGTAGTGGTCGATGAAAACCTGGCGCGGCCGATCCTGGTCGGCCGTCCGGCGGTGCTGCAACAGCGTATCGAACGTTTCGGCCTGCGTCTGAAAGCCGATGTCGATTTTGAAGTCATCAATCCGGATTTCGACGAGCGCTATCGCGATTACTGGCAAACTTTCCTGGCGATGACCAAGCGTCAGGGCGTGACCGAGCAGTACGCCAAGCTAGAAATGCGCCGCCGCCATACCCTGATCGGTTCGATGGCGATCCACAAGGGCCATGCCGACGGCATGATCTGCGGCACCTATGGCACCACCAACCTGCATCTGAACTATATCGACAAGGTGCTGGGCCGACGCGAAGGCGTAAATGTCTATGCAGCGATGAATGCGCTGATTCTGTCGAATCGTCAATTGGTGCTGGTCGATACCCATGTCAACGAAGATCCGACTGCCGAGCAACTGGCGGAGATCACCATCCTGGCGGCGGAAGAAATGCTGCGCTTCGGCATCAAGCCACGGGCAGCCTTGCTGTCGCATTCCAACTTCGGCACCAGCAACAGCGCTTCAGCGCAAAAAATGCGGAATGCCCTGGCGATCATCAAGGAGCGCGCGCCGGATCTGGAGGTCGACGGTGAAATGCACGGCGATACCGCGCTGGATGCCGAGTTGTTGAGAAAAGTGATGCCGGACTCAACTTTGAAGGGCGACGCCAACCTGCTGGTGATGCCTAATATCGACGCCGCCAACATCGCTTACAACCTGCTCAAGAATACCTCTGGCAACGGCGTTGCAGTTGGACCCATTTTGCTGGGTTGCGCCAAGCCCGTGCATATCCTGACGCCGTCGGCAACCGTGCGCCGTATCGTCAATATGACTGCGTTGTGCGTGGTGGATGCGATTTCGGCGCGCTAAAATCTAGCTATCAGCAGCCGGAAGAATAGAAGCCCTGTGTTACCGCCAGATGATCGGCGGTAACACAGGGCTTTTTGTTTTTGACACGCATGCCATCCCGGATTATCGTGAGTACGCTGTTTCATAAAAAAAGACGTATTCATTACAAAATCAGGAGATGCGATGTCACAGTACGCCAAGAGTCCCTTGATGGGACAGATGATGGGCCAGCCACTGCTCATCTCCAGCATCATCCAGCATGCCGATCGCCATTTTGGCAGCAATGCAATCGTTTCACGCCGGGTTGAAGGCGACCTGCATCGCTATACCTACCGCGATTGCCACAGACGCGCACGCCAGCTCGCAAATGTCTTGACCGGGCTTGGAGTCAAGATGGGCGAGCGGGTTGCCACGCTGGCCTGGAACGGCTATCGGCATATGGAGGCGTATTACGCGGTATCCGGTTCAGGGGCGGTGCTGCACACCATCAATCCGCGCTTGCATCCGGACTTGATCGGCTATATCGCCAACCACGCCGAAGACCAATACCTGCTGTTCGATGTCTGCTTCCTGCCGCTGGTCGAGGCGGTGGCGCCGCTGGCCAAGAGCATCAAAGGCTACATCGCCATGTGCGGCCCCGAGCATATGCCGCAAGACAGCAAGCTGCCGAATCTGTTGTGCTATGAAGCATTGCTGGAGGCCAGCCCGGATGACTACGACTGGCCGTTGTTTGATGAAAATTCTGCTTCCAGCCTGTGTTATACCTCGGGCACCACCGGCAATCCCAAAGGCGCGCTGTACTCGCATCGCTCGACCGTATTGCATTCCCTGGCGTCGACCATGCCGGACAGCATGAACATATCCGGGCGCGACGCCGTGCTGCCGGTGGTGCCGATGTTTCATGTCAACGCCTGGGGCTTGCCTTACTCGGTACCGCTCACCGGCGCCAAAATGGTGTTTCCTGGCCCCGCACTGGACGGCAAATCCCTGTATGAGTTGTTCGAGCAGGAGCAAGTCACGTTCTCAGCCGGCGTGCCGACCGTATGGCTTGGTTTGCTGGCGTATATGGATCAAAACAAGCTGAAATTCTCCAGCTTCAAGCGCACCATCATCGGCGGTTCCGCTTGTCCGCCGACGATGATGCAGAGCTTGCGCCATCGTTATGACGTCGAGGTGGTGCACGCCTGGGGCATGACGGAAATGTCGCCATTGGGCACCACTTGTACCTTGCAAACCAGGCATTTGTCCTTGCCGCTAGCGGAGCAGGAATTGCTGTTGCAAAAGCAGGGGCATGCGATCTATGGCGTCGACATGAAGATTGTCGACGACGCCGGTAATGCGTTGCCGTGGGATGGCGCAACTTACGGCAATCTGCTGGTCAAGGGGCCGTGGATTATCGATAGCTATTTCAAGAACGAGGGCGGGGCGGTGTTGCAGGACGGTTGGTTTCCCACCGGCGACGTGGCCACCATCGACGGCGACGGTTACATGCAGATAACCGATCGCAGCAAGGACGTGATCAAGTCCGGCGGTGAGTGGATCAGCAGCATAGCTCTGGAAAATATCGCGATGGCCCATCCGGCAGTGCAAATGGCCGCCTGTATCGGGATTTTTCATCCGAAGTGGGACGAGCGGCCGTTGCTGGTGGTAGTCCGCAAGCCAGGCACGGAGGTGAGTCGCGAGCAACTGCTGAAATTTTTTGAAGGCAAGATCGCCAAATGGTGGACCCCTGACGATGTCGCATTTGTCGACGCCTTGCCGCTGGGCGCCACCGGCAAACTGTTGAAAAACAAATTACGCGAACAGTTCAAAGGATATGTCTTGCCGACCGCTTGAAGTCCAGGGCCAGCGGGAGGGTGTGCGGATTCGTTCAAACCGATTTATTCAAATTCACGCGACTGTTTCCACGGCACCCGCCCGGTTTGCACTTTGTTGGCAGCGCGATCGCAATGATCGGGATGGTCGTCAAAAAACATGTGCGGCTTGAAGGCCGCCAGCACATCGGATTTGACGATGCCGCCCATGAAGAAGGTTTCGTCGATCGCCACATCCCAGGCGCGCAAGGTACGAATCACGCGTTCATGGGCCGGCGATGAACGCGCCGTGACCAGCGCTGTACGGATAGGGGCTGCGCGCCCGTCGGGGTTCTTGAAGTTATTCTGAATGTAGGACAAGGCCAGCAACAGCCGCGCAAACGGACCTTGCGGCAACGGCAGCAAGGCATTTTCGCGTTCGTGTTTTTCAAATGCTTCAATCCCCTCGGTCTGATATATCTTTTCCGACTCATCCGAAAAAATCACGGCGTCGCCGTCGAAGGCGATACGAATCTGCTCCAGTTCGTCCAGAGCGTTCTCGGGCTTCTGATACAGCAGCGCCGCCGCCGTGCCGGAATTGACGGCGGCTTGCACGTCGTCCTCATGCAAGGATAAAAACAGGCTGACATTGAAGGCTTGCAGATACGGCGCCAGTGAAGCGCCGCCAGACAGCACCGCGCGCGTGATGTCGAGATCGTAGTGCTTGATCGAGTTGAAGATGCGCATCGAGGTTTCGCTGGAATTGCGCGACATCACGACTACTTCTACGAAACGCTGGCCACTCAGGCGGTTCAGTTTCAGCAACGCTTTTACCAAGGCGAAACCGGCCCCGGGCTTGAGAATCTGATTTTCGTTGAGCAACTGGTGGCGCCGATATTCTTCCAGCCCCTGCTGCCGAAAGATCGCCTCTTCGGTTTCCAGATCAAATAGCGCACGGGATGAAATCCCGACTACCAGTAAATTTTCTAAAGACTGCGGCATGGTTGGTGGTCTTAAGGTCAATATCGAGAGCGCTCATTATAGGCGCTTGGTTAAGTCCCCCACTGGTCGCCAAGGAAGTGCATGTAAGTAGCTGTTTTTGCAATATTTTTCGTGTTGTTGAACGAGCTGTGTTCCTCGCCGTTACGTTACATGTTACGTATCAACGCCCGGCGTTACGTATCTGGATATTCTCCCGATTTACCATAGGGAGTTGCTGTTAGTCATTGATTATTAACATATTTATTTCTTTTTTATGGAAATTGACGAGCTGCGGAAATTGCTGTTGTGAGCCCGTTTCCGGCTGGCATGTTCTTTGCGGAAAGAGAGCAGGCATAGCTTTATCCGATTCATCAAAAAAGGAGATAGATCATGAAAGCATCGACACAAAGAGGGTTGCTTGCGGCATCCGTGTTACTGACAGCATTGCTTGCCGGCTGTAGCGGCGGCGGAGATTTACTTAGCCATTTGAACGGCGGCGGTAGCGCAACGAGTACTGGCCACGGCACTACGCCGACAACCCCAACTACACCAGACACACCGCCCCCTCCTATAGCGCCGGCCCCAGCCAACAACGCACTTTCGAATACCGGCGGCATCGTAGCGAGCGTAGGCACAGCGATAGACGGTGCTGGCAACACGATAGTCAGCCAGTTGCCATTATCTCCGGCTAGCAAGACCGCATTGAAGGGCGTGATTGACAATGCCAGCGGCATCGTCACCGTGCTGGGTGGCGGCCTGACCAACGGCCTGGGGCAAATTGGCACAGCGCAGGATCCGCTGGGTATCACGGCCGGTAGCGCCGGCGGGGTGGTGGCTCAGGTCGGCGCTACCGTGAGCAGCAGCGGTCAAGCGGTGAGCAGCCTCGGCAGCAGCGGCCCGCTTAGCGCCCTGGCGCCGGTGACCACGCCGGTTGGCGGCCTGCTCAGTACCGTAGGCGACGCCATCAGCGGCACCGTGGCGCCGACAGTTGCCACAGCATTGACCACCGGCCCGGTACAGCAAGTGACGCAGGCGGCGAGCACTGCGATCGTGCCTTTGAGCAGCACCTCCGGAACCTTGTTACAAACTGTCGGCAATACGACTGCGCTGAATCAGCCGTCCAATCTGTTACTGGCCGTGGCTGGCAATACCGTCGCTAACCTTGGTAACGGTCTGACTAATTCAGGCGTGCCTGTCGTCAGCAATGTCGGGCCGGTGGTGAGCAATACCGGTAATCTGTTGGGCGGCCTGGTCACCGACGGCGTGAGCAGCAGCGGCCAGCCGGTATTGGGAAATCAAACCGGCGGTATAGTGCAACCGGCTGACAATGCGCTGATTGGCGCCGTTACCGGACCGCTGGCGCCGGTGGTCGGCGTGGTGAACAACTTGAGCGGCAGCCTTAGCGGCGCGGCTGCCGGCGCCGGCAGCGGCCCTCTGGCTCCGGTCACCGGTCTGTTAGGCAGCTTGACTGGCGCAGTGGGCGGCGCCAGTGCTGGCGGTAGCGGTCCTTTGGCTCCAGTAACCGGCTTGCTGGGTGGTTTGAGCGGCGTGGCTGGCGCCGGCGGCAGCGCCGGTAATCCATTAGCCCCCGTGACTGGTTTATTGGGTAGTGTGGGTGGCGCAGTAACGCCAGGCACAAGCGGCGGCGCAAGCGGTCTGCTGGCCCCGGTGACCAATCTGGTAGCTGGCTTGACCTCCTCGGTTGCCACAGGAACTAGCGGTGGCTCAGGTGCTGCTCCAGTGACTGGATTGCTGGGCGGCTTGCTGGGTGGTTCAGGAAAAAAATAAGCGCTGGCGGCAGTTTGCAAAAGGCCTTGGTTGTTACCAGGGCCTTTTTGTTTGGGCGGACAACAAAACAGCGCAGGCAAAACAGTCAAGCCATTACAGAGATGGAGCGACAACGCACGCGGCAACAAAATAGTTGCACAGCATGAATTATTGCCGTAATTTAATAATAACTTCAGGTCCCGATTAATAGACAGCTTTTGCCGTCGATAACAAACGAGAGCCGTAGCTGCATGCCATTATCCAAATCGAAATGCTGCCGCGGCACTGCGGTGGTCATGATCAGTGCTGCTGGTTGGCTCATGACGTCATATCCTTTACCGGCCCATGCCGATGCGCGCAGTCCGCTGCAAGGCAATCCGGCCGACACATTGCCTAAGGCCGAGGCGCCGCCAAGCGCGCCGGTGACTATCAATATCGAGACCCAGGCGGTCGATCCGGCACTGCAAAAATTATTGGCAAGCCATCTGACGCCATCGGGTTTCCAGATCGCCGGCGTTAAAACCTTGCCGTTTGAGCAGATTGCCGCGCAGTTCGCGCCGCTGGCTAACCGCGATACCACCGTCGCCGAATTGCTGGCCGCCGCCAACAAGGTTACGCAGATGTACCAGGATCAGGGTTATCCGCTCTCCTTTGCCTTCATCCCGGCCCAGAGTTTCGAGAATAACGTGGTGGTGGTCACGGTGGTCGAGGGCTACGTCAAGAACGTCAGGATTGAAGGTAATCCTGGCGGCAGCGAAGAGCGCCTGAAGAGGGTGGCCGAACAGTTGCAGCAAGATCGGCCGTTACGCCGGACTACTTTTGAGCGGGTAGCCGGCATTCTGAGTTTGCAGCCAGGAGTCAAGATTGTCGCTAACGTGGCGCCGCCGACCACTACCGACGGCGCCGCCGATATGGTGCTGACGGTGAAACGACGGCCGATCACGGTCGGGGTCGGCGCCGATTACCGGCAACCTGGCATTCGCGGACTGCTGACCGCCAGCGCCAATGGCTTGACGCCGCTGGGCGAGCAAGTGACCGTCAGCACACTGCAACCGAGCGGACCGCAGGACGAAAAATATTATGCAATCAATTATGTCCAGCCGATCGGCAATGACGGCATGCTGGCCAGGCTGAACTGGTCCGACTATCGTGCCAAGCCGGAAAATTCGGCATTGGAAAACCTGCAATTCCAGGCGCGCTACCAGACCAAAACCGTGCGCGCCGGCGGCTCCCTCAGCTATCCGGTGATCCTCGATAACACGCACAACCTGACTGTCACCGGCGGCGCATATGCGGTTGAAAACGAGCAGGTGTACACCCGTTCGGTGCCGGCCACGCCGATGTCGATCCAACTCAGTTCCCAAGTGCGGGTATTGAGCGCGGAAGCGGCCTGGAGCGATGTCAAGACAGGGCCGGACAAACGGCAGCAGACGCGTCAGTTGAGTGTCGGTGTGTATAAGGGAGTGGACGGGCTCGGCGCCAAACGCGAGAACAGTAACGTCGATCTGGGCTTTACCAGAGTCACGCTGCAGGCGGCGCAATCGAATCAGCTGCCAGGGGGCTTTGGCGTCGCGCTGGCAGCCAGCACGCAATACAGCAGCAATATCTTGCCGACTTCAGAGCAGATCGGCTTCGGCGGGAAATTGTTTGGTCTTGGCTATCCGGCCGGTGAAGTCGCCGGTGATAAAGGCTGGGGCGTCTCGGCCGAAATCAATCGGCTGTTCCCCTTAAGTTATACCTATCTAAAATCGGTGCAGCCATATTTTCTGGTGGACCATTCCCGAGTGTACTCGAATGCAGGTCCTTTAATTCACGACACCCTGGGCTCTGTTGCGTTGGGCATACGCTTTTCGGACAGTCGCTACTACACCTTGGATTTGTCGCTGGCAAAACCGGTGGCTGACGTTCCGGTCAATTCAAGCTCGAGATCATGGCGTGTAAACGCGATGTATTCGTATCAGTTGGATTAACGCGTGCTTGAATTTTCATAGGCAGCGAATTGGCCGACTGTCTACCGCCGCGCAACTTCGGACGTTAAATTAACGGCGTGCTGCAGCCGGATGAGGCTAGCGGCTATGCGCAGCCATAAACGCCCCACCTTATGCGATCAAACATCAAAGAAAAACTGCATTTTTATGTTGAGAAAAACTATGAAAAATGTGTGCCGATAGTAGGTTTCTAATGCGCCATCGGACAATTTTTCCTTGTTTTGAATTAAGTTTTTTTCACGATATAAAACAATATTTCAAGCTGAATGTTACGTTCGCCTATGAAAAGCGATTTAGATTTTTTCTACTAATATTCTGTTTCTTAAGGGAAAAATTTATCTTGAGGTAATTTTTAATCGAGGCTATGCTGATACCGCGTAGTCTGAAGTCAGGGGGCGTTATTTCAGGAAAGTGTGAAATCGTTTTGCAGTGTATTGCAACGCAAAGAGCCGCTTCTTTAACGTGATGGTGCTTCTTCAGGAGAACACAATGAACGTCAAATTAATGAAATTTCTTCGGGACGAAGATGGTGTCACTGCTATCGAGTATGGGTTGATCGCGGGACTTGTGGCAGTGGCGGTGGTTGTTGGCGTCACACTTGTGGCTGGGAATAGCACCTCCGGTTTGGAAGGTATATTCACCAAGATCGGTACGAAATTAACCAATCTTGGCACGTCAATCGGCACATAAAAATAGAGATCAATCGGACGCCGTGAGCAGCCCAACTATTCTCAATATTTAGTTGGACGGAGCAAAAAATGCCGGATACAAGTTTTCTCTCGTTGCTATCGTTCCTGCTGTTTTGCTCCGTGATCTTTTTGTCTGATTATCTGTTCCGTCGCGTACCCAACAATTTTCTGCTGATCGCGATTGCTTTGCAGCTGATGTGTTTTTTCTTGCAGAGCAAGGGACTAAACGGTATTGGATGGTCGGGGGCGTTATTTGGCTTGGCCGGCGGGCTGGCGTTTTTTTTGCCGCTCTATGCGCTCAGAGCGATGGCCGCTGGCGATGTCAAGTTTTTTGCCGTGCTTGGTTTCTGCCTGGGCTTCGGAGCATTGCTGCCAATTTTTCTGATAGCTTCGTTGATTGCCGCTATGCACGCTCTAGTACTTTATTCGTCGCGGCTGGGAATAGCTTCAAATCTGCAATTGGTCGCGACGCGCATGACACGCTGGCGGCTTTTTCAGTGGGTACTGGAAAAGCGCGGTAATCGGATTGGTATTCCTTATGCCGCCTATCTGGCTTTGGCGGCAGGCTGGGTCGGACTCCAGAACGCGGGAATGGCGCCAGGTTTTACGTGAAGCATATTTGCACATGCATGCCAGCGACAGGTGTTGGCGATGCACTGGTCGTATCCAGCGGTAGAGATCGGGAGCAGGGATGTATAACAACTACAAATATGCGGCGCGTCCCGACATAGAGGATGGCAACAACGCCCAACGCGGTATTGCAGCAATAGAATTCGCATTGGTATTCCCGGTATTTTTCATACTGTTGTACGGGATCATTACCTATGTCCTGATTTTCCTGGCTCAGCAATCTTTGGCCCTCGCGGCAGAAGAAGGTGCGCGCGCCGCGCTGCGCTACACCACTGCGGATCGCGGCACGATTGCCTGCAATACTGCGACACAACTCGTTAAGTGGCTGGGCAGCGACGCCGGCGGTAATCCAATTGCTACTTGCCCCTTGCCGGTACCGGCAACCTGTGCTTTCCCGGCAGGCACGACTGCCCAATGCATTACGGTCAAAGTTATCTATCCATATGGCAGTAAGCCACTAGTGCCGTTGTTGCTGGGATCGCTAATGAATGTGGCGATACCCACCACGCTGGCAAGCTCGGCAACGGTACAGATTAATTGAAGTTGGTCGCGCTGGATTTGCGTCTTTGCCTGCTGAGTGCGTCAGTTATTGATTGCTCATGAATCAGTGAGCCAGCGGCCTGACGCCCTTTTGCTGATTTGAATTTGACATGGAAATCATTTTGAACAATCTTCCGGTTCGGATAGGCATCGGGTACACGCCATGAATAACCTGACAAAAATTGTTGCAGCAATACTGGTAGCGGCGGCGCTCGGCTTGGCGTTTGTAGCCTGGTGGCTAGGCAGCCGGCCGCCACCGACGATATCCGCAGCGCCGGCAGCCGTTGCCAAGACCTCCAAACAATACGAGGTGGTGGTAGCAGCGCATGAACTGACGGCGGGCAAGGCAATCGCCACTGACGACATCAGTCTGGTGACCTTGCCGATCAATCCCGCCGGTGCGTTTAGCCAGGCCAGTTCGGTGGTCGGAAAAATTCCCTTGATCAGCATCGGCATCGGTACCCCGATTACTGAAAGCGGTCTGGCGAGCGGCCTGGCAGTGAAACTGGCGGACGGCGAACGGGCGATAGCGATTCCTGTCGATGAAATTACCGGCGCCGGCAATCGAGTCCAGGCAGGCGATTATGTGGACGTGTTTTTCACGCTCAAGCAAGGCCAGGACATCGAAAAAACGCAGTCGCGTTTGCTGCTGTCGCGGGTGCAAGTTCTATCGTATGGCGCGGCTGTGATCGGTAGCGCTACCGCGGGCGGCAGCACGGGAGTGATGCCGAATCAGCAGACATCGCAACCGGGTCCGCAGGTGCAGTCGTCGCAGCAATCTCAGCAGGCCGCTCGCACCGCAGTGCTGGCAACACCGGTAGCCGATGTCAATCGGCTGCTGCTGGCAACCCAGAACGGCAAGTTGACGCTGGCATTGCGCAATCCCAGCGATGCAACAATCCCTGATCCGGCGCTGTTCCCCTCACCAGCCGTCGTACTCGTCGGCAAAAACGATCTGACGCGCGATCAGCAACTAGCATTGAAGCAAGCTGACAACCAGGCATTTGCCGGCATGGAGATGAATGGATTAGCTGGGGATGCCAAATCAGCGTCGGGCCGCAAGCCTTTTGCCAATAACGTAGCTGCCCAATCAGGGATGGGGCAGGCGCACGGCGCCAATACTCCCGGGACGGTAGAGGTAATTCGAGGCACGCAGCGGGAGTCGGTAGCTTTTTGACGCAAAGATTTTTTCAATGACCGGCTTATATCAAACACAGGATTGACCGCAACTCATGAAAATTCACGATCTAGTTCTGCCGATGTTACTGAGTGCAAGCGCAATCCCGGCATATTCCGTGGCTGCCACCACGGACATCACGCTCGGTATGCGTGAACAACAGAGCTTGCCGGTTGCAGGCACGCTGGAACGCATCGCCGTAGCCGATCCGGAAGTGGCGGACGTGTTGATGGTGCGCGGTTCAGGCGGTAAGAGCGGTAGTGTGATTCTGGTGGGGAAAAAGGCAGGCGCCACTACCGTGACCGCATGGGCCAAAGGCACGCCGGTCATTACCTGGAGAGTAACGGTGCAGGGCGACCTGCAAGCAGCGTTGGCAGGGAAGGGAGGCGCCCAAGTGCAGGTTCGCGGTGCTACCAGCGTGGTGAGCGGACAGTCGCCGTCGTTGCTGGAGCACGTCAAAAGCAGTGCCGCTGCTGTCGACGCGGCAGGTAAAGGCAAGGTGTTCGACATCTCGACCATCGACAGCAGCAGCGTTGTGCAGATCGATGTCAAGATTGTCGAGTTCAGTAAATCAGTATTGAAGGAAATCGGCTTTGATTTCGGGCTTCTCGTGAACCGTGGCAATTTCAGTTTTAATCTAGGCAGCAATCTTGCTTCTAAAGGCGGACTGTCGACGGCATCGGAAGCATTCGGTTTGTTGACCAAGTTCAGCCGCGGCAGTTACAGCTTGAGCAGTAACCTGCGCCTGATCGAAGGCAACGGCATGGCGCGTGTATTGGCAGAGCCGTCATTGACCGCGCTTTCCGGTCAGAGCGCAAGTTTCCTGGCTGGCGGCGAATTGCCTATTCCGCAGTCCGGCGGCCTTGGCACCACCACGGTTGACTACAAACCTTTCGGCATCGGCTTGACGGTGTCGCCTACCATACTGGCCAAGGGGCGGATTGCCTTGAAAGTCGCGCCGGAAGCCAGCGATATCGACTATAGCAACGCTATCATCAGCAATGGCATATCCATCCCGGCGATTACCACCCGGCGTGCCGACACCACGGTTGAGTTAGGCGATGGGGAAAGCTTCATCATCGGCGGCCTGGTTTCACGCACCACCAAATCCAACGTCAACAAAATTCCATTACTTGGCGATCTACCCATCATCGGCAGTTTTTTTCGCAACCTCAGTTATAGCCAGTCCGACAAAGAACTGGTAATCATAGTCACGCCACACGTGGTCCAGCCGATAGCCAAGAATGTGCCATTGCCGCTGCCAGGCGACAGCCAGGAGCGCCGCAATACGGCGAGTACCGCGTGGGGAAGTTATCTGCTTGGAGGAGCGAGCAGGGACGAGTTGCCGGGATTTTCGAAATAAGCGACTTACCTTTTTTGGATTACATGATGAATGCTCGTAACAAGGCTTTGAACGAACTGACGGCGCTAAGCCGTTTCGTATTTTGCTCGCGTAACAGCACGCAAGCGGAATGGCTGGGCGCCGCCCTTGGTAAATGGGGCAGCTTGCTACAGGAAAAAGCCGAGGTGGCGGAACTGGTGTCGCGCATAATCGAACTCAACCCCTTGCTGGTATTGCTGGATTTTTCCGGCGTCGAGCATGTGAACGATCAAGTCGGCGTCTTGTCGATTGACTCTCTCGGCACCACCGCACATGCGATTGAACTGGCGCGCGCATTGAGTAAAACACTGCCAGTCCTGCCCTTGGTGGCAGTCGGCTCCATAGAGTTTCCCGAAGGGACGATTGCCGCATTGCGCGCCGGCGTCAGCGATTTTATCGATGTCAGCGCTTCCGAAGATGAAGCACGCGATGTCGTGCAGCGGGTTCTGGCCAAAGCGGCGCGGGCGGCGGCTCCGGTCAGGCGCGGCCAGCTGGTGACTTTGCTCGGAGTGCGTGCGGGTATCGGCAGCAGTACGCTGGCGGTGCATCTGGCCGACATGATTCAACAACGCAATGCCGGCCATGGCGGCAAGCCGACTGCGAGCGATAGCCGGGTAGCGCTGCTCGATCTCGGCCTGCCTGCCGGCGACGGCAAGTTATACCTGAGCGCCAGCGGCAATTTCGATTTCGCCGAAGCCGTGCGCAATCTGCGCCGTCTTGACGAAACGCTGGTGCACACCGCGCTGCCACGCAGCCCTGGCGGCGTTACCGTGATTTCTCTGCCGCACAGCTTGAACGAGATGCGTACCGTGTCGCACCACGACGCGCTGGCCTTGCTGGATCGCTTGCGTTTGTATTTCGATATCCTGATCGCCGACCTGGGCGGTTTCACCAATCATGAATTCATTGCCAATCTGACCGGTGCCGCTGACCAGGTATGGCTGGTGACGGATCAAAGCGTCGGCGCGCTGGTATCCCTGGCAGGCACTTTGCAAGAGCTGAACGGCCGTCACCCTGACGATGGCAAGCGGCATCTGGTAGTGAACCGTTACGACGATCGCTTCGGCATGGCCGCCAGCCAGATTGCCGAACGCTTCAAGTTACCCTTGCTTGCCACTTTGCCCGAGCGCACGTTGAAGCTGACCGCCAGTGCCAATCGCGGCAAGCTGCTGCATGAAGTCGCACCGCACGATGCTTATGTAAGGGCGGTCGACGGCTTGATCGATGGCTTGCTTAGCCATGAAGAGCCGGCGCCGCACAAGCAGGGAGTGGGGCGTTGGCTTCCGAAGATTTTATTGCGGAAATGAGCAGCTCGATTTGAGCACGATGTAAGCGTGAAGCGCAGCGCTGTTTTGGAACCTGTTCAGGAAACTGGCAAGGCAGGCGGAAGACAGGAAAAGGCGGCCCCTGATAAAAGACGGGAGAAACAAACGTGAGTAACCAGATCGAATTTGCCGATGACGACCAAACGTTTTCCAACACGCAGGAATTCCAGGATATCAAGACGGCGGCCTACGATCATCTATTGACGCGGATCGAAGAACTGGGCGCAGAGTTCGGCCGCTGGTCGCGCAGCGCGATCCAGCAATTCGTCAATCTCGATGTCGACGGTTTTGTCCGCCTGCAGCGGATTCCCTTGAATGAAGCCGAGGTGCGTCAGATTGCCGACGCCCTGACCAAGGAACTGGCCGGATTGGGGCCGCTGGAAGATCTGCTGGCCGATATGACGGTCGAAGATATTCTGATCAATGGCTATAACGACGTGTTTGTTTCGCGCCACGGCATCTTGCAGCGCGAGACGCTGCGTTTTACCGATAACGCCCATCTGCTGCGTATCGTCAGGCGCATCCTGGCTCCGCTCGGGCGCCGTCTGGATGAATCGAATCCCATGGTCGACGCCCGCTTGCCGGACGGCGGCCGCCTGAACGTGGTGATTGAACCGTTGTCGGTAGACGGACCGATGGTGTCGATCCGCAAATTCCGCAAAGAGCCGCTGAAGCCCAGCGATCTGCTCAATCTGGGCACCATGAATGAAGAGATCTATGCGTTGCTGGAGAACGCGGTCAAGGCCCGTTGCAATATCCTGGTCTCAGGCGGCACCAGTTCCGGCAAGACTTCCTTGCTGAACGCCCTGGCATTTTTCATCCCGGAAAACGAACGCGTGGTGACAGTGGAAGATACCGCCGAACTGTCGCTCAATCACCCGCACGTGGTGCGTCTGGAATCGCGCTTGGGCGGTTTCGACGGCGCCGGTGCGGTCAGCATCCGCGACTTGATCCGCAACAGCCTGCGCATGCGCCCGGACCGGATTATCGTCGGCGAGGTGCGCGGCGCCGAGGTGCTGGAAATGCTGCAGGCGATGAATACCGGTCATGACGGATCGATGGGCACGATTCACGCCAATACACCGCGCGAATGCCTGTACCGGATTGAGATGCTGGCCGGGTTCGCCGGTTTCCAGGGCAGCGAAAGCAGCCTCAGGCGGCAAATTGCCGGCGCCCTTGATTTCATCGTGCAAATCGGCCGGCTTTCCAACGGCCGCCGCCGGATTGTCTCGATTACCGAAGTCACCGGCATGGGCGACAACATCATCACCATGCAAGAACTGTATCGGCACGAAAGCTATATCGGCGCGGACGGCGAAGAAGCGGACCGCTGGGTATCGCTGGGCATCTTCCCGCACGCACCCAAATTGCAACGGCAACGCCAGCTCGGCCAGCAAAGCGGCGCTAATCCGAATACCGGCGGCCACGGGCACAACACAGGCGGTTTGCCGGGAAGGCGTTAGTCATGCACATCGCTCTCTGGCTGCTTGCTGCGGCCTTATTGTTGACTGGCGCTGCGCTATGGCTGTGGCAGCGGGCACAGCAACGCACGCAGCAAGACGTCAGCGCCGCCTTCGTGAACCGGCAGATTCAAGGCATGCAGCAGAGCCAGGGGCAGCCACAGGAGGCGGGTCAAGCGCCGCCGCAATTACAACTGCAGATAGAAGCGTTGCGCGGGTTATTCTTGCGCGCCGGAATACAGCATCCCAGCGGCAAGCTGTATTGCCAGCTGGTTGCGCCAGGCATGGCCCTGGTCCTGCTGGCGTTGGTGCTGGGCGGCTGGATATCTGCACTGGGGACGCTGGTGTTGTACACCATGCTGGTGATTTTCTATTTTTGGCTAAGGACTTCCAAATTGCAGCGCGCCATGGTGCGGCAATTGCCAGGATTCCTGGATACTTTGGTGCGCCTGGTCACGATAGGAAATAGCATCGGTTCCGCGTTCCAGACCGGCATAACGGGCACTGAGGGGCCGCTCAAAGTGGTCCTGGATCGCGCCAACCGGCAGGTACAGGCGGGCGTTGATCTGGAGCACGCGCTACGTCAGCAAGCTGCGATTTTTCGTTTCAAAGAGCTGGATCTGGTGGCTGCCGTGATTGGCGTTTCGGCACGTTTTGGCGGACGCTCCGACCAGGTTCTGGAACGCATGGCCGCATTCATGCGCGACCTTGAGCATGCGCAAAATGAAATGGTCGCCTTATCCGCGGAAATTCGTTTGTCGGCCTGGATCATGGGTGTATTGCCGATCGCTATCGGCATGTTCCTGATCATTTTTAACAACGATATGTTTTCCGGTATGTGGCATGACCCGATCGGTAAAAAAATGATGATCGGCGCGGTCATGCTGGAGGTGTTGGGTGTCTACGGCTTGTATAGATTGGCGAAAACGATATAGCTGGATGGCCGGCGCCGGACCTTGGATGGAACAAATACGGAACAAATACGGTGAATACAACACAACATACGCTGATCATCCTGGCGATCCTGCTGATGGCGGCGGCCTTATTGCTGATGGGCGTTGCGCTGCTGGCAAGAGCGCGGCGGCTCAAGCGCAACCTGGCTACGATTGATCAGAAAATTGCGTCTCGTGACAAGCCGGCGGCTGCCTTGAACGCCGTTGCAAAACTGCCGAGCCGGCGCGAGCGCCTGGCTGCATTCAGTGCCAATTGGCTTGATACCCAATTGGGCCGTCAGCTGGTAGCTGAAGAAGACCGGCATCTGCTGGATCAGTGCGGTGTCAACGACATGCAGGGAAAAGCGCTTTTTTTTACGGCGCGCGTAGTGCTGGCGGTTGGCTTGCCGTTGTGTGGTTTGCTGCTGTTCGAGCGCGGCGGATGGATATCCCTGTTGCTGATCATATTTTTCGGCGTCGCCTTGGGTTATATGCTGCCCAAGTGGGTGATGCAGAGGGTAGCGCTCAAGCGCCGGCGCCAGGCTGCCGAAGAATTGCCCTTGCTTATCGATTTGCTGCGTTTGTTGCAAGGTGTGGGATTGTCGGTTGACCAGAGTCTGCATGTGATTGAAAACGAGTTCCGTAATGTTCTCAAGGTGCTCGGAGAAGAGCTGGCTATCGCCGGCCGTCAATACAGCACGGGGCGCAGCCGGGAGCAATCCATGCGACGTTTTTCCACCATATTCGACAACGAAGATTTGCACGCGGTGGCGCGCCTGCTGGTGCAGGTGGAACATCACGGTGGCGCGGTGCAAGAGCCGCTTATGCAGTTTAGTGAGCGGATTCGCGAGCAACGCAAGCTGGACATGAAGGAAAAGGTCGGGAAATTGACAGTAAAAATGACCGGAGTCATGGTCATGACCTTGCTGCCTGGACTATTGGTGATTACCGGCGGCGTGGGTTTTCTGGCGGTGATCCGGGCCCTGACAAAAATGGGAGCGAATATATGACTGATCTTCAGAAGCCGCCAAATGCCGAAAGGCATGCGCTGCAGCAGCTTGTTTTCGGGCGATGGGTGCTGCCACTCTCGATGATATTTGCTACAGGCTTGCTGGGAGGCTGTGCCAGCAACGCCGCCAAGGTATACGCGCAGCAAAACGAAGCGGCGCAACTGCGTCAAGAGGCAGAGGATAAGGCGCCGACGCCAGACAACAAAGGCATGTACCTGGGATTGATCCGGCAAATGCAGGAGCAGGGCATGTACTTTGCGTCGCTGGCGCATATCGACGCCTATGAACAGCAAAATGGCAGCACGCCTGAGTTGCAGCGTTTGCGCGCCGACGCATTGCGCGAAACGCGGCAGACTGCGGCAGCGGATGCAGCTTATCGGAAACTGCTGAATTCGTCCGAAGCGAGCAGCGCCTGGCACGGTTTGGGATTGTTGGCGGCGCAGAGCGGCGATTACCAGGTTGCCGCGACGGCGCTGCGGGAAGCTGCGAAGCGTGAACCCACCAATCCGGTGATGTTGAGCGATCTTGGTTACGCATTGTTGCGTAGCGGCGACGTCGCTGCCGCCCGGGTGCCGCTGGCGCAAGCCGCTGAACTGGCGCCGGATAACCGCAAGATGATAGGCAATCTGGCGCTGCTCTTGTTGGTTACCGGCGATGCCGAAAAAGCCCGTGCGGTAATGGATAAAGCGGCCTTGTCGGCGGAGAGCCGCGCGAAAGTATATGGCCTGGCAGCTGAAATCGGTCAGCGGCAGCCAGTTGCCGTTGCCTTGCAAAAAAACACAAGCGATGGGCAGGCAGCCATGAATCAATCTGCCGCATCAACGGTAAAAAATGCAAATCCGGCGCCGCTGCCGGCGACGCCGTTTCAATCCATGCTGGATCGTTTTGGCAATGGCGGCTGAATCTCAATCAGTGTCATGCAATTAAATTTTTGCTCAAGGGGTAGAAAATGAAAGCGCAAGAAATTCTCCGGCCGCACATCTTGCTTTTTGCTTCTGTGTTACTGGCGGCAATCGGCGCTTCAGGGGCGCGGGCGCAGAATGTATCGCCGCTCTCGGGCAAGTTAATGCCGGAGCCTGCGGCCGCAACAACTGCGGTCCCGGCACCGAAAGCAAAGGCTGCTGTTGCATCGGCTCCTGCCCCGCCGCTCGAAAATGCTGCCGTGGAGACGTCTCAGGAAAGCATACGTGTCGGCGACGTCACCCGCACTCTGCTGCAGGCACAAGCAGATGGCCGTGTCGCCGGGCCGCGCCTGCCAATGCTGGGAGTGACCGCCGATGCCAGCTGGCAGCGCTATCTGGATAGCTTCAGACATCCTCTGCCTGAATTCTTCGAAACCAAGATAAACAAGAACTGAAATTTTTCCGACGAACATGCCGAATCCGAGGCGAACTTATTCCCGAACTTATTCCCGAACTTATTCCATGTCTTCAACCATCAACAATTTGTCGTCTCATCGTGTCGCTCAAGGTAGGCGGCATGAACGGCCACGGCAACATGGTTCGGTGGCTGTGATGGCAGCGATTTTTCTGTCTGTGATCGTGGTCCTGTTGTCGTCCGTGGATATCGGCTACATGTTTTACATGAGGCGCGATTTGCAAAAAACTGCTGATCTGGCGGCGCTGGCAGGTGCTCAACAGCTCGGCACCACGCCACCGCCAGGCAACCCCGTCACATGTGCGCCAACCGACCAGGCGGTGCTGGCCGCGATTGGCAATGCGCAGGCAAACGGTTTCTCGACTGTCGCCCCGAATACGCTGTCAAATGCCATTACCGTAACTTGCGGTCTCTGGGATCCGGTTGCCAATCTGGCCTTGGCTCCCAGTTATTTCTCTACCCCCACTGCGGGAACGAGCCTGAATGCGGTGAAGGTGGTTGAGACACAGACCGTGCCGGCATTTTTTGGCTTGGGCGCGCGCACCATCACGGCTCAGGCGATTGCTTCGGCTAGTAGTCCAACTGCGGCGTTCTCTCTCGGGACTGGACTGCTCTCTTTGTGCGGTTCTAGTGGTTCGTTGTCGTCGCTTCTGGTGAGTAGTCTTTTAGGCAGCAATATTTGCTTGTCGGCAGCCTCGTATAGCGGATTGCTGGGAGCCCAAGTGTCCTTGTTGAATGTACTAAGCAAGCTGAATGCGAATGTCGGCAGCGTCAGTCAGGTAGCAGACACCAAGGTAACCTTGGCGCAACTGGTGAACGCGTCCACCAGTGGCTTGTCACCAACGCAGGTGGCAAGCGTAAGCAATGATCTGGGGAGCCTGACCACCGGAACATTGGGCGGCACCTTGTTGAGAATCGGCGATATTTTGGACCTGAGTGCTGCCAACGGTGTTGCCGCTCTGGATACGCAAGTCAATATTCTGGATTTGTTAAATGTCAGCACCTTGCAGGTCGCGAATAAGAATCATCTTGTGAGTTCAAATATAAACCTAAATCTCCCGGGATTGGGACAAGTGGTGTTGCAACTCAGTCTAATCGAGCCGCCGCAGATGGCCGTGGGCGGCGTCGGCGCAACGGCAACTTCAGCCCAATTGCGGCTGGCAATCAATGTTCAGGCATTGCCGTTACTTTCCGGATATCCTCCTGTGGCGCAACTCCCGATTTACGTTGATCTTGCGGCAGGCAAAGCTACACTCAACAGTTTGCAATGCAGGGCGCCGCAAAGCGCTACATTCGGGATAACGACAAGTACCGCGGGCATCTGTGTGGCAAAGGGACAAACCCTTGCCAGTTCGCCGCTTTCCTGCCCTGCCGATATGGCGTCGAACCCGTCGAATCGGATTGACGCGATTACCGGAGTACTTAATCTCGGCATCAACGTTACGCCGAGTACCACTTATCCCGCCGTTACCTTGTATCCGCCGCCATCTACTTCCAATACCGCGACTGTCGGCTCCAAATTGCAAGACATATTAGGCGGGACTATCCAGCCGCAGAAATTTTGGGTCGGCCTGGACGCTGATCCCTTGGGACTCTTAAGTGGGGCGCTGACTACTTTGTTAGGCGCTCTGGGAAATTTGTTAAATCCGGTTTTGTCTGGCGTCGGCGCGTTGCTTGATCAGCTGACGTCGCAGCTAGGACTGAACATCGGGCTAAGCACGCTCAACCTTTCCTCAATTAGTTGCGGCAACGTGAAACTGGTTTATTGAGCTATGCGATGAGATTGCTGTGATAGAAAAACGCGGTTTACGCCAAATCGCCAAGCCTGAGCGACTTTGAGCGACGGACACTGAGAAGAAATGACCATGCAAAACAAACCTTTGCAAGAAAGTCTCGACATCTACGTATGGGAAGGCAAGTCGGATATTGCCGACCGGATTTCGCAATGTCTGGCGAGTTTCGATATCGAGGTGATTCGTGCCGACGGCATGGCGTTGACGCGTGACCAGGTGTCTTCGCGGCTTTCGCTGGCGGTGATCTCGGTGACGGTGATCGAGCACTCAGAGTTTTCCGCCGACGACTGGCAAAAAGCGCATGGCATGCCGGTGATCTGGGTGGCAGAAGTGGGGCGCACCGCCAATCCGCGCGTGTATCCGGTCGAGTATTCGCATATCCTGATGCTCGACTTTACCTGCGCCGAATTGCGCAAGCTGGTGTTTCGCCTGGCGTCCGAGCTGCACGCAAATACCGGCGCCGATAACAAGCCGCAGCCGTTGATTGCGCAATCCGAAAGCATGCAGATGCTGGTGGCCGAGGCTGAAGCTTTTGCCGATTGCGAATCCAGCGTGCTGATCGTCGGCGAGACCGGGGTCGGCAAGGAACGCATCGCGCAGCTGTTGCACCAGCGTCACGGCCGTTATCGCCACGGGCCGTTTGTCGCCGTCAACTGTGGCGCGATTCCGGACGGTTTGTTCGAGTCGCTGTTTTTCGGTCACGCCAAGGGCGCGTTTACTGGCGCCTTGCTGGCGCACAAAGGTTATTTTGAACAGGCCGACGGCGGTACTCTGTTCCTCGACGAGATCGGCGATTTGCCTTTGTATCAGCAGGTCAAGTTGCTGCGCGTGCTGGAGCAAAGCACTGTCACCAGGCTCGGTTCGCAAACCGAGGTCAAGCTGGATTTCCGGCTGGTGGCGGCGACCAATCGCAATCTGCGTGAACAGGTGCAGCAAGACATGTTTCGCGCCGATTTGTATTACCGGCTGGCGGTGATCGAATTGCGCGTGCCCAATCTGGAAGAGCGCGGCAGAGTCGACAAGATCGCGATTTTCAGCACCTTGCTGGCGCAGACTTACGATCAGATCCCAGAGCCGCCGGACTGGTTGCTGGAACTGGTGGCAGCGGCAAAATTTGCGGGTAACGTGCGCGAGCTGCGCAATGTGGCCGAACGGGTCGGCATCATCTATCGCCAGTTAGGCGTCTGGGACCGGGTCCGCATCGATCGTGTGTTCGATAGATTGGGCACCATGGAGCCGGTGAATGTAGGCAATGATCTGACGGCCGTGCGAAAAAAATGGGATCTGGCGGAACGCAGCCGCATTCTCTCCGTATTGGACGCCAACGGCTGGCGGCGTCAGGATACCGCCCATGCGCTGGGCATCAGCCGCAAGGTATTGTGGGAAAAAATGCGTAAATTCCAGATTGCCGACACCGAAGCAATCGGCGAGGCAGAATAATTGGCAGGGCGAGGTGATAAAATAACAACAATGATGTTTTAAATAAAAACAGTGCCCAGCAACAACAGGATTGCAGATAAAATTGGCGGCAAGCTGTGGCTCATACCGATAAAATTAATGTTAGCGAAGGAATCAGGGGATGAAAGTAAATGTACGCAATGCAGTCCGTGGTCTAGGACTGGGAATGCTCATTGCCGGCTTGTCGATCAACGCTCTGGCGCAATCGTCTACTGCCAGCCCCGCGCCAGCAACTGCTGTACCAGCCTCGACCACCGCCGTTAAGCCTGCGCTTGGTAACACCACCAGCGCCACCAGCAGCCCCAGCGCCAACAGCACCATCAGCGAATTACAGCAATTGATGCAGAGCCAGGGCGTGAGCGAGTTGCGTACCACCTATAACGGTAACTACGGCGCCAGCCTGCTGTTCAAGTCGGATAGCCGTACTTATTTTGTCGCCTTGTTCCAGCAAAAGAATTTCTGGCGCGTTGTAAAAACCACGTCGGATACGCAGGCCGAACAAATCTACAAAAGTTTTGTCGGCCAGACCGAAAAACTGGCTGAGGTAGATATCCGCCGTATCAAGCTGGAGGCAGAAAAGACTTACACCGAACAGCTGATCGCGGCTCAGGAAACCCGTCTGAACGCCTTGCAAAACGATCTGGTGGTACAACAGCAGCAAGAACAAAACGTCACCGTTCAACAGGATCAGGCGCGTCAGCAAGCGCAGCTGCTAAGCACCAAACAACAAGCGGCGCGCGGCGAATTGCGGGGATTGCAAAACCGTATCCGTACGCTGGAAGCACAGCAAATCGTACTGGATAACAGCAATTTCGGCGATACCAAGAGCGGTAAAAAATAATTTAGCCGTATGGCAGTGCGGTGCCTGGCAACTGCTCTTGGCGCACGGTAGCAAACACATCGGGAGGCGTAAATCGACGCGTCCCGATTTTTTTTGCAGACATTCTTCTGCTGTGACGATTTACCTTTTTTAACCAGGCACTCACCTGGCACGGTTTGGGCGCAGCTCCCCACGCTGCTTCGTTCGCGCACAATTTTCACATATCCGGAATCGCCTTGTACTTCAGTATCAGGCTGATGAAGCTTTGGAGAATACGGGACAATTAAATCCACAAGGAAGAAAATGTCAGGGCAATCCAGGACAAAAGGAAGGGTACGGCGGGGTATTGCTGAAGGTAATTGCTAGTACTTATTATTTGGTATAAATGAAAAACGCCCCCATGCAGGGGCGTATTCATTTTGGTGCGAGAGCCGGAATCGCATTGAATCCCGACTCATCCAGTATCGACTTCAAAATCCTAAGGCTGGCACGCTGCCTGCGGCAGCTGTGTAATCCAAGCGCGAATCATCTCGTCGCCTTCGGTGTGATTCACATGGCGTCCGATGACAGGCATCACAGCCTCTGTATCGGTGTGGCTGATACGGTAAGCCAAGATGGATTCATCCGGCTTGCCAGGCTGGATATCGTATTGATACGGCAGTCCGGGACCAGCATAGGCCAGAGGCTTTTTACATACACCCCATTTGCCGGATGCGCTGACGTCATTCACCACATTGAAGCCTAAGAACAAGCCGCTTTGCAATGCTTGTCCCGTGGTGCTGTGGCAGTGGGCGCAGTTGACATCCAGATAGGCGCGAGCCCGCTCAGGCAGAGTTTGCGAGGCGTCACTCCAATCAGCATTTTTTGGCGAATTGTTCAGGCCAGGAAAGCCTGCCAGGATTTTGAGCTCATCCAGATTGACCAGCTGATTCTTCAAGCCACTCTCATATTGATACGATTTGTTCATATTCCGCGCTTTGGGACCGATAGGCAGGATGGCGTTGCCGCCAGCATTAGCAGTCGCGTGGCATTGTTGACAGGCTTGCGCGTTCGGCACGGAATATTTGAATTGTTCGCGCGTGTTGTCAGCGGCAACCAATTCCACTTGAACGTTAGCGCCTCCGGTTTTGAGCCTGGCATCTTTTTGATCGTCATTCCAGACATATGGCAGGCCGGCCCAACTACCGTCAGGTTGGCGTACCAAAACCCGCGTTTCTATCAAATGGTTTTTTGTGAGATCGACGCTTTCTCCCTGAATGGTCTGATGACCGTTGCGTTCAGCGCCGATAAAGGCAGGATCGCTGGAGACGGCTTTCGGATAGTAGAAGGTTTTCATGATCACCGAGCCAACGGGGAAATCGAAAGTGGTGTCGGCGTTATAGGTGATTTGTTTGCCGTCCGGTACATAGATGGCGCGGAATTTGTAGGTGTAGTCAGAGAACAGGCTTGAATTCAAATCATACGGTACTGCACCCGCATTCAATTTTAGGGTCTGCCCATCAGACAGCAAGAACTTCCAAGACGAAAGATTGGCTGGAGCTGTGTATTTGTCAAATACTTTGATCGACTCGGTATTGGCGGCGGATGAGTCACTTCCGCTCCCGCTCCCGTTTCCACCGCCGCAACTAATCAACAGGGTGGATGCAGCTAACAAAACGACGGAAAATATCAGGGGGCGTGCAAAGGTGTGTGTGGTTTTCATACGTATTCTCCGTACCAACGCAGGTACTGCGTGCGTGTGTTCTTTGGTTATTTTTTTAAAAAAATCGCCTGATTTGTCAGTGATTTTTCTGCATTTGATTCATGCCAAAGCGGTTCTTTATCGTGGCATGTAGTATCAAAAAACTGGCATGTCAGGAATTGCAGGCATGCTGACAGTGCAATTCATACGGGTAGGGAAAGGAAAGTTTGGCCCTTGCGCGCTTCCGGCTAACAATCCCAAAAGATTCAGATCCATGCTTTCATAAGACAGCAAGCCATCTAAAAATGGTGTGTCAAGGGTGTTGCCTTTGACGCAGATTGCGAACTCGGGCTTGAGCACGCCACCGCTGCCATCACTCGCAGTACCACTGCCCATGGCCGGATCGGGGTCGACAATACCGTCCCAAATGCCGTACGCCAGTTGTTCAGGTTGAGCGAATGATTTTAGTTGCGCAAACAAACCGTCCACGACAGGTTTGAGCAGTTTTGGATCGGCAAAAGCGCCACCGGGCGCATAGCCCGATTTGGAAATCGTGTTGGCGTGCGCATATACGCTATGCACATAGGGTTCGTACTTGGGGTCGTTATAGGCGATGCCGGTAGCCTGGAAGCTGATGGCCAGAATGCTGGTGGTTTTATGGTCTTCGATGCTGTTGTTCAGTATTTCGGTATTATCGGCAGCCAATACCATCACCGCGGTCCCCGGCGGAACGGCGGTCACATAGCCAGTGGCATTCGCCGCTACCGGGGTATTGTTGCGATAAATATGGTTGTTTTGCACCTTTGTATTCGCACCCTTTTTTATGACATAGGAGGTGCCTGGCAAGGAAAATACCAAGATGCCGCCGGTGTTGTCGTGGATGTCGTTGTCCTCGACGATGGCATTGTCAGAGTTCTCGATTTCGATGCCGGCCACATTCAGATAGGCTTCATTTTTTTGTACGCGAATATTCTCCGATTGCCCCACATACACTCCGGCATCGCGGGTGCCGACGATCTTGCTGTTTTTGACGATTACACCTTTGCAATTGACTGGATACAAGCCATAGGCCATTTGCGAAGTATGAATCGGATCGTTGGTCCATTCCGCCCGCAGGCCATCCATCGTCACGTTCGATGAAGCTGAAACAAACACGCCATTTCCGACCGCATCTTCCACCGCAAAATTCTTAAGCGTGATGCCTTTCACGTTAAAGGCTTGAAAGCCATTTTTTGAAGAGGCTCCAGAAAAAGACAATATGGTGTTTTTGGAAGGATCGTTGCCGCTACCTTGGCCAGTGATCGTGATGGCATCGGTATTCATGGTCAGCGGGCCATCAAACTTGAATTTTCCTGAGGGCAGAATGATAGTGCTGCCTGGTTTGACTTGATAAAGGATGTTGCTCATATCGCTGTCATTCATCTGAGAGGCAGTCACCTTGATAGTGCTGCTCGCGTTATCGGGCGTTGTCGCGGTGTTGCTATTGAGCCCGCCGTCACTACAGGCTGCGAGGGCGGTGGCTATCGCGGCTGTCATGACGCGCGAACGAAATTGGAATTGCATCATCAATCGTCTCCATCCTTTTATGAGGGCACTATCTGTGCCACGGTTTTTTGCTTTGGCGTAATTAAAGCCTTGATTTCCAACAATATCCAATGCATTCTTAAAGCTCATGTGATGCATTGTTTGCATCTGGCTTGAAAATAAAAAAAACAGAGACATGGAATCCAGAAAATTACAACATATGCTGGCCTTGGCAGCAGAGGGTAGTTTTGCCCGAGCCGCCGAGCGTTCACACCTTTCCCAGTCGGCGTTTTCGCGCAGTATTCAGACACTCGAAAAAGAGTTGGATTTGGTGTTGTTTGAGCGAACGCCGAAGGCTGTTCTGCTGACTAGTGCCGGTCGGGTGGTGGCGCGTCATGCGCAGAATTTGCTATCTGAGACGCGCGCGTTCATGCGCGATGTGGATTTGCTGAAGGGCGGGGAATACGGCGAAATTTCGTTTGGGTTGAGCTCCTTTCCGTCGGGGATCTTGTTGCCATCACTGTTGACTCAGTTTATGGAAACGCACCCAAAGATAAGCGTTCGCACATATGTTGCCGGCGCCGACCAGTTATTGCGGCAGTTGCAGGCAGAGCAGATTGATTTTTTTGTGGCAGATGTGCGGGGCTTGCGGCAGCAGGCCGATTTTACGACTCGCTGGTTAGACAAAGAGGATGCAGGATTTTTTGTGCGCCCTGATCATCCTCTATGCGCAGGGCCGACAACTACGGTGAGCGCGCTATTGCAGTATCACCTGGCGTTACCAAGCATACCTACGATGCTGGAAGAGCGCGCCTGGAATAAATTGGGGCTGAAGGCAAAGGAATACGTGAAGTTAATCTGTGACGATGTCACTATTCTTAAGGGTATAACTCAAAACAGCAATGCCTGCCTTTTTTCGACAAATTTTGTATTGCGCGAAGAATTGGAGTGCGGCCAATTACGTGCTTTACATGTAGAGGATCTGCCGGCGATGAATGTGCATTTTGGGATCGTCCGGATGCGAGCGCGCAGCATTGCCTTGGTGTCGAATTTGTTGGAGCAGATGATCGTCGATAGAATGATGTCGCTGTGACTTTTTAATGCTATAGGTTGGATCTTTGCGTAGCGTCACTCGTGGAGTGATTCGGATTTTTCTCTCATCTTTGCCCTCCAAAAAACTATCGCCGTGTGGTGATGCCGCGCGGGCCGATCAATAACAGGCGGACGGTGCATCCCAACGCTGCCGGGCGGACACTGGCATCCGGGACGCCTGGCGTCGATTGGCCAACAGGCGAGTGATTCCAAACGGTAGTGCTTCTATTGCCGATGTTCAGACCGTTTTGACGAACAAGGCGATCAGTTTGCGCGTCAAGTCCGTATAGGGTGGATAGAACATTTTGGCGAGCATGATGCGGTTGCGCACCACCGCCCTCTCGTGCGAAAACGCCAGGAAACCATGGTGGCCGTGAGAGCTGCCGATACCGGAATTGTTGACGCCGCCGAAAGGCAGGTTGCCGTGTATGAATTGCACCACGCAGTGGTTGATGCAAGCGCCTCCCGAGGTTGTCTGCTGCATCACCTTGGCGATATTCGCCTGCTTACGGCTCCAGACATACAGGGCCAGCGGCTTGGGTTCGGCGTTGATGCGGGCAATCACCGCATCCAACTGCGCATAGCTGATAATCGGCAGCAGCGGCCCGAAAATTTCTTCGTGCATGATGCTGGCGTCGTCCGGAATGCTGTCCAACAGGGTTGGCGCGATGTAACGCTGGGCCTCATCGACCACACCACCGGTGACCACTCGCGCACCACGCGCGGTGGCGTCGTCCAGCAGGGTTTTGATACGAGCGGTATGACGTTGATTGACGATACGCGCCAGATTCGTGCTCTCGACTTGCTGCGCTCCCTTGCCATAGGCATTCTCCAGCGCTGTCACGCAATGTCCGAGAAAAGCCTCCTTGACGCTGGCGTGGACATAGATATGATCAGGCGCGATACAGGTCTGGCCATTGTTGGTGAACTTGGCCCACAGGATATTTTGGGCCGCAGCTTGCAGATCCGCCGTCTCGTCAACAATGGTTGGCGATTTGCCGCCCAGCTCCAGCGTGACGCTGGTCAGATGCTTGGCCGCCGCAGCCATGACGATTTTGCCGACAGCCGGCGAACCGGTGAAGAAGATGTGATCGAAAGGCAGGTCAAGCAGCGCCTGTGCGACCGGCGCATCGCCCTCGAACATCGCCACTTCATCTTCGCCAAATGCGGCACGGATGATTTTGCCGATCACGGCGGAAGCATGCGGCGTCATTTCCGACGGCTTGATGATCACCGTATTGCCCGCCGCCAGTGCCGACACCAGCGGCCCCAGGCTCAGGTTCACCGGATAATTCCACGGCGCCACGATCAGCACCCGACCTTTGGGTTCGTATTGGGTATACGCCGACGTACCGATCATCATGCGCGAAGGCCAGACTTTCTTCGGTTTCATCCAGCCGCCCAGTTTGCGGATGGCGTCATTGGCCTCGGCGATCACCGGCAGGATTTCGGTCAGCTCTACCTCGGCGGCCGGTTTGCCAAAATCGGCAAACCCGGCGGCAATTACCTCGTCCTTATGCGCCAACAGCGCACTCTTCAATTTTTTGATCTTCAGCAGACGCTCGGCTTTGCCCGATTGCCGCAAGCGCAGGGCAGTGGCTCCTTGGGCATCGAATACGCGCTGGATCTCCTGGCGAGTCGGATCAAATTCGGTATCGGCAACGGTAACTATTCTGTTCATGGTTTGCCTTTGGTGCTAGCGGTTATATTCGATAACGAGATTTTTCTGCCATCGGGAATCAGTAATAATCTAAGCGGAGATTGAATTTGTACTCTTGGTCCGACACAGGCAGTGGTTAATAATAAATACCGGACTGCGAAAGCTAGCATATGTCGCATTTAACGACAAGAACATCCCGGTCTCTGTGAGTAAAGGGCGCGGCTACTCACCTAGGTCTGACACGCATTTGGTTTGGCTGCTGACAATGCGCTTACACAGCCCTAAACAGAAAAGGGCCTACATCGCTGTAGGCCCTTATGTATTCTGGCTCCCCGACCTGGACTCGAACCAGGGGCCTGCGGATTAACTGCCCGGCGCCCAACCAACTGAGCTATCAGGGAATTAGGAAATAATTATTTTTGCGGAAACAATGAAAAAAGGCCCTCAAGTCTGAGAGCCTTATATTCATTGGTGCGAGAGCCGGAATCGAATATCAAGCCATAACCCGCATGAATTCTGGGTTTTTTTAATTTTCTTTTGGAAAGTACCAACAAAAGTACCAACAAATCGGAAAGTAACCTCACTATTGGATCATTGCAATGGCTTGAGATGGGATGATTAGAGGCGGCAGCATTGACCCGAAACCTGAAAATCTGGCTCCGACCGACGCCGACGCTTTCAGCGCATCGTCGAAATAAAAACCAACCAATGAACAGTTATAGCGGTGTGTTGCATCCACCGGTTGAATCCACAGCCATGAAGGGACAGTCGAGATGTCGCGCCGTATAGCCGAAGTTCGCCTCGAACGCAGGGCTGGCCGTCATTACGGAACCTGCACCACTTGCCCGAACTGCGGCTTGTACAGAAGGATGCGCTCAAATGGCGATTTTTCGAGCACTTCTCCTGCTGGCCATTGGAAATCTTGATCTTGCGCGGGGTCCATGAAGTCCACTACAAGTAATAGCCAGTAGAAATCGCAGGGCTGGTAATTACGCAGCTTCTTGGTTTTGTTAGAAACGAGCACGCGAAGACGTTCGAGCGAGAGAGCAGGAACACTGTAGCCTTGGACGGGGCGCCACTTTGCGTCTGCGTACTCTTTCTGGTTGTGATAGAGGAAGCGCAACTCTGGCACATGCTCAAACAGCATACGGCTTACCTGCCCAGACGGTGAGTCTTCTACCTTCGTTGCGATAGCGGCGAGCGCCAGAGCAACTGGTTCCAGCTCCTGAATTGGGTATTCCGGGTTGAAGCCCACCGACAGTTCGATATGCCTCCCACCTGAAGCAAGATGTAGCGCCTGAGCACGTTCAAGAATTTGTAGCCTACGCACACGCTGCACTTGTTCGCTCGCCGAGTCTGCGCCACTGGCAAGATAAAGGTTCGCAATTTCAACACCAATCGTTTGCGTTCCACGCACGATTACGTCTGGCTTGTCCGTGAACACAAGATCACCGTCTGGCACTTCATAGTGTGACCGGAATAGTTCGAAGTAATACCGTTCGACGGCTTGATTGCTTGGGCGGCTCATATCTGACGGCTATCTTGTTTCAATTGTAGATACGCCCTTGTCTGGACGCATGACTGGGTTCATTGCGTGGTCGACGCACTTAAAGGTTATCGATGCGCCGCCGAACCGGACGCCAGGAATATTCTGCGTTGTTGACTGAGTGACCAGTTCAAACTCTTTCCCCATGGACGCACAGTGCTGATTTCCTTCTGCCATCAGGTTGCCAGCAACGGCGGATACATCACCGAATATTCCAGCGGTGTTGGTCTTTGATGAGTAGTAGGTGTCAGCGCCAATCTTCGTAGGTGCTGAGCTTGCGCATGCGGATAGAAGGCCAACGGCGCTGAGCCAAATGAATTTAGACGGTTTCAATCTTTTGGGTCCTTTAAGCACAGTGAGCCAATTCACGTTTAGTGTCGTCGATGTTCATGGTATATGTAAGCTCGCCGAGTCTGACGGATGGGAAATCATTCCATCTTGGCTTTGCGGCAAAGCGGTTGCTGCAAGGGCGGCCAGACACACAGCCACATATCGCCTGTTTGCGTGTCAAGTTTCCATGCGTGCTCATTTTCAACGGCAACAACTTGATATCGCGATGGCGGATACGGTTGTGCCGCAGGAGCGGGATGGAATTGGTCGCAACCAGCCAAGGATAGAAGTAGAAGAGGAAATATGATTTTCATGGTACCTCTCAAGTAAAACGGATCATACATGCCTTAACGTGATTTAATTTTCATTTTGCAAAATTAACCGGCGACCAAAATTGGGTCGCAAGTTTCTTTTCTCTGGAAAGCCTTACGGAGCCTAGCTCAAATCAGTTATACCCAGAAAACAAAAGGTATAACCGAATGGACAAAACGTTCACCAAGATTAATTTCATTCTATCAACTATTTGGATGCCCGAGTGAAAACTTGACTGCCCGCTAACGGTGCACTGCTGTCATTGGGACAAAAAAACTGAACGGCTACTGTGGGTCGATTGCGTCGCTCAAAAAATGGTTAAAAATCCGCCCATTCATCGGGAATCGAAGCATCGAGTACCAATACCTTCGACCTATCAGCAGGTGTCAGCCCAAACCGGCCAAGCAGATTACAAAGAGCCGCAACTTTACCAACAGCGATTTCGTCAGGCTTGAGCCGAATTTCAGCAATCAGTCTGCAAATCAATTCAAGCGCAAGGCGATCACTGACTGTCAACACGCCAGACGCAGCCTGCCCGACGATTTCATCCCAGATTTCCGAAAGACCTGTCGGGCCTTCCGTGAAAGCGCCAATCGCTCCCGCTGGTTTCGGTTCGTTGGGCCTTGCGCGGTTAGGATGCGCCTTCATAGCGCCGCGTAGCTCAAGAATTTTGGTGGGTGTGCGTGGGCGGGCCATATGATTTTCAAAAGGTTAATTTTGTCAGTGCAAAAATCGTTGCTGGCGAACAGTGTTGCGCGGTCAGGTCACAGGTATTGCATGCCCCCTACCCGGTGCAGGAAGGCACGCAGCGGCGTCTAGGGCAGCGCTTAAGCCATCATTAACACCCATCACTCCAATCGCATAGTGCGGCGCTTATATCGTCTCTGATAGTTGCCAGCCGCGTGCGCTGCCGAAAGGAAGTTGGCGCACCGCTGGCTCTCAAGGTTAAATGTCGGCACTCATGAGTGACCCGATGACAGCTACCGCTTGCGCGCCGTGCTGTCGACGGTACTAATTTAGGTCGTTGAGAATTTCAAAATTTTGATGCACTCACTGTTCTGGATACACCCAGCCAATCTTTTTGTAATATAAAAGGTGACCGCAGGTTTTGCCGAAAACGGATCTCTGAGAACCCGCGTACCAATCCTATCGACCACAAGATAACCGCGCTTAAAATTTCCAAAGGCGATGGACGCGGAATTCGCTGCGATGCCGGGCATGTCCTCTGCTTCGTATATCGGATAGCCGAGCAAGGTGTCCGGCTGACCGGGCGCGGTCGTCGGATTGAACACGTAACGGCCTTGATAGTCTTTAAAACTTGTGACTTGAAAAAGCGTAGCCTTGTTCATTACAAAACAAGCATCCTTGCGATATTCCGCTTTCAACTTTCCAACCAGAGTGAACAAGTCATCAACCGGGTTGACGGTGCTGGTCAATGTCTTAAATGCGCCGGAGACGCCCGTCGCCACATGCTCTAACGTGCCGAATGCGCGTACACCGTCGGGTGTGGCGGAAGTCGGTTTGAACAGAAAGCCGACCGGCTGATTGATGCCATTGCCTGACACCATAGCTTGCCCTTCAGCCCTTGCAAACTCAGTGGCGGCGTTTTCCGCAAGCCATTGTTCGGCATTGAAAAACGAGTCATCAAGCATCTGCTGCGTGGCGCTGAGATTACAAAAAATTTCTCCGAAAGGAGGAGCGATATCAGCGAGTTGAGGTGTGTTAGTTAAGGGGCGGGATTCACTTTCACCGACCCAGCCGCTTTGCGTGCCGCGCAAATTAACCAGTTTGTGATAGTCCTGAGTTGAGCATTGCACGACTGTCGAAATCGCGCGAATCGGCGAGATATTAACTGCCAAATTTTCCAGCATGCTGTCGATAATTTTGGGAACAGTATACCCGCCGTCATTTCCGCTGCCGACGCTCATAGCCTTGCTTTGCAACTCACTCAAGCCCTGCGATTCGCCCTTACACAAGTATTTGCGGAAGGCGGCTTTGTGTGCCGTGGCATCCAGCGAGAAGTCCTCACCACCGCCGCCAAAGTGTGGCCGGTTCGCCTTTGCGTCTTTTGTTTCAAGGTGATCGACGCGATTTTTAAGATCGAAAATAACCTTGTTGCCATCCTCGATGGCCTGTATAAATTCTTGATGAAGGTCCACTGAAAACTCCCGGAATTTGGAAAGGAGTTATCAGCTTCAATTCAGATAATGTCGTTTCAGTGATGACAAATTTCTAGGTGGATTGACGCTTTACTTTTTCAACATCGCGCCACGCCGTGCGCGCGCTGACACCGAAACGCGCACGCAAGGCTTCTGCGATTTCACCACCCGTCATTCCGTTTGCAAGCATGTGCGCCGCCGCCCGCCAACGACGCATAGTCTTCGATTCAGTAGGTAGATAGATCGATGCACCTGCCCACCGCGCCAGAACAGAGATGCACACCAACCGCGCTTGCGGCGTCGGCATCGCATCGAGCAATGCCGTGACGAACTCAGAATTGGGCGCGCGTTTCATCACCAAAACCGCCGCAGGTCGGAGTAAAACAATGATGCGGTCTGCGTCGCCTGACTCTTACTCCACCCGGCGAAACGCAATGCCGTTTCCACGTCACGTTTCAGCATAGCCACGTCTTTGACCGCGAGCGGCTTACGCCAGACGCGACGCACGGCGATTAATGGAAGAGACTTTTGCATGCCTGTGCCATTGCGGTGTATTTCAAGATCTTGACAGAATGGGCAGCGCGCATTTTTTCGAGGGTGAACTTATACAACACGTCCGCCGCCTCACGATCAGATGCGCCAGTCAGAACGCGATTGGCTTCGGCCCATTTTTCGCCGGTCCAGTTGGCGATTTTTCCGCTTACGGCGTCATTGAGAATGTCAGTCAGGTTCATGATTGATTCCTTTTTTTTTGATAATCGGAACTGCGGTTGAACATCTGTTAAACGGTCGTTGCTTTTTGCTTGACGTTAAATTTCAATAACGGTTATTCCTTTAATTTCTGTTTGTTTTGCGCGTACAGATGGCATATCTAGATGGTGCCCGTCAGACGGGCTAGAGCGGGCGCTTGAAACAGGTTTGATAGACCCGTCTGACGGGCTAGACGGCTCCGTGTCTTACCTGTCGGACGGGCCAATGACGCACCTCTTTGGCCGGTCAGGCGGGCTACGGCTCGTTTTTTTTATCGGGACGTGTTTCATATACGCGCTACGCTCGAAACCGGCGGCAGCACCAGCGTCATAACCCGGCAATTTGTCCAACCTCCGCCACGTCACAGCGAACCAACTAGCTTTATTAGGCCGCATCCCTTTCACTGTCTCGAAAATAAAACCTGCCATAAGCAACTCGTTTTTGGCCCGCGTAATTACGTCTTTGCTTTTCCAGCCGCGTTTCGCAAGGTAAGCGTAAGAACACAGCAAGCGACCGTTGTTATCGCGAACGAACTGGCGGGCAATTTCGAAAAGCAGACCCCGCGCAGAATGCGATAAAGCCGCGTAGGCGGGACAATCCAGAACAGACCAAGGCAGAGCTACAAACCAGCCCGCATCGCGTCCTGAATCGCCCTTCTTACTGGTGTTGCGACCGTTAGCCATACTAGGAGCCGATGTAGGAATAGCGCTTAACGCAGACATCTTTGCCGAAGCGCGAATTAACCCATTCCCACTCATCGCGGAAAAGAAAACCTTTGGCGCGCAGCGTTGATATGGTCGAATGCAAGCAATGGTCGCGAAAGCGCTCGGCCTCGAACTGATTCAGGCTGTTCCCCGATTTCAAAATCGACAGAATCACCGATTCCGCCGTGGTAGCTTGCACCTCGGCAGCGAGCGGAGCATAATTTGGTTGGAGTGCTTTCTTGAGAGCCGCCACGCTCCCCAGCCCGGCGGCTTTTGTTTTTTTTGAGATCATTGCTAATGACCTCCTGCGCGTTGCGCGAGAAATTGGTCGATTTCCTCGCTATTCCAAACGGTAACATTCGCACTCAGCTTGAACGGTGCTGGAAAAGTTCCGGCTTTGCACCAGCGCCAAATGGTTGCAGCGGATACGGGCAGCTTTCCCCTTTTTTTAGGTGTGCTTGCTAAGTCGCTGATTCGGTAGTAATGCGGCATATGCTCCCCCCGACGCACATTGCCTCAACACGCCGGGGTTACTGGATGTTTCCCCTTAAAACGCGCTGATTTCTTATGCGTTGGGTGCAGCTTAGGTAGTTGTTCAAGAAAAAGATAAGGTGGGAAACTTACCCCGCCGCAAGCGTTACGCCGTGCGGGTTTTGGTCGATTTTCTCTTTCACGCGGCGCAGGATCGGAGCTAGGTTGTCGGAACTGATTTCGCGACCGGCGCTGTGGAACATATCCAGCGCCCAAATGAGGAATGCGGAATTTTTGGCGTTATCGGATTTTTTGGTGACGGTCAGCCGATTGCCACCGGACTTGAGCCAATATTGTCCTAGTTCCAACGCAAAGTCCTCGTCGCGCTGGGCCTTGTTACGCCGCCCGTCCATTCGTGGCAAGGCTCGCCTCGCCGCTTTCGCCGCCACACGAATATCCGCCGGTGTCACATCACCTAACCCGACGAATATAGCGGCAGGGTTCGATTGGCGGAAATGCTTAAGTGCCGCAGTTGTTACCGCCGCCTTGATGCCTTGATCCAAATTGGCGACGGAGCGCGGCATCGCTTCATCCGGTGTCCTGCTCAACGCACGTAGCGTTTCTCGCATGTCTTGTCCGCTCGGCGGTTGTGCCTGATACCGGCTGCGTGCTCTGGCGATGATGCGATCGAGTTCGTCCATTGGTGTGGAAGCCTCGCTGGAACGAAGCCATCCACCGTGTGCGCGGTATGGGTGTTTGAGTAGATTCTTTGGGCGCATTGGGTCAGGCTCCGGTTTTGCGGCTGATAAGTACCACATCCGCGCCGTTGCGCAGCTTGTCCAGAAAGTTGGCCCAGCGCTGCATCATCTCGCGGCGGGCAGGTAAGTGGGCTGTTCGATTGTAGGCGCGTCCATTCGGGTCCTTCACAGCATGTGCTAACTGATGTTCGATTAGGTCCACCCGTTCGCCTAACACCTCGTCTAAGATAGTACGCGCCATTGCCCTGAACCCGTGTCCAGTCATGATATTTTTGCTGTATCCCATAGCGCGCAATGCTGCATTGATCGTGTTTTCAGACATGCACCGCTCGCCGGTACGTATACTGGGGAAAACATATTTTCCTTTGCCGGTCATGATTTGAATACTGCGCAAAATCTCCACTGCCTGCATTGATAGCGGCACAAGGTGGTCGATTTTCATTTTCATCTTGCTGCCGGGGATACGCCACTCTGCCGCGTCAAGGTCAATTTCCGCCCATTCTGCCGAACGTAGTTCGCCCGGTCGCACAAACACCAGCGGAGCTAACTTCAACGCTGCGACAGCGTAGGGGTGACCGGTGTATTCGAATATCGAGCGCAGCAAGCGCCCGGCTTGCTTTGGTTCCGTGATGGCGGCATAGTTCGCCTTCGGGACGACGGACAGTGCGCCTTTCAGGTCTGCCGTCACGTCGCGTTCTATTAATCCGGTAGCCACGCCATATCGAAGGACTTGCCCGCATATCTGTTTTACCCGATGTGCGGAATCAATAGCGCCCCGTGCTTCCATTTTTTGAACGGTCGTCAACACGTCGAGCGGCTTGATCGTGGAAACAGGCATCTTTCCGATGAATGGAAACACGTCGTGTTGCAGCCACGCAGTTATTTTTTTTTGCGTGCTTTGTGCGCGGTCAGCGGCAGTCTTTTCCAGCCACGTCCGCGCCACAGATTCAAAGGTGTGCGTTGCCGCAAATGCCTTGCTTTGTTTGTCGTCGCGTTTAGCTTGACCGGGGTCGATGCCGTCTGCCAGTAATTCGCGCGCCTCTCCGCGCCGCTTTCTGGCCTTCGCGAGCGACACTGCGGGATAAACACCCAGCGCCAGCGTTTTTTGCTTGCCGGTAAATCGATAACTCATGCGCCAATATTTGCCGCCTGCTTTCACAAGCAGATACATGCCGCCGCCATCGGTGTGCTTGTCGCCTGTCGGCGCACCGCTGTGCTTTACCTGTCGAACGAACGTGTCTGTCAGCGCCATTACGTCCCCCGTGTTGGTATCTCGTTTTCGGGTTTTGAAAAGTACCAACAAAAGTACCATCAATTTGTTGGTATCTTATGTTACTGCTTGAACTGGCTTAAGACAACAAAAAACCCGCAATGCCAAGAAGCATGCGGGTTTTGAGTTTATATGATACAGGGTGAAACATGTTCTTGGTGCCGAGAGCCGGAATCGAACCGGCACGCTGTCTCCAGCGCGGGATTTTGAGTCCCGTGCGTCTACCTATTCCGCCATCTCGGCAACGCGTCCGCTATTATGACTGATTTCTTAGGCGCGATCAATAGCCTTTGCGCATGAATTCATTTTTCTCTGTATGCATTGCCTGCTGTCAGCCAATGGCTAGTTGCCAACCCGCTGGAACAGACGGAAGCGTTCATCGCGATCCGACGGCCGACGGCCGGTCCACAGCAGCTTCCATTCGCCTTTGAATTCACGCCAGATCGCGTCGTCGGATTTGACCGAGATATTGTCTTGATACAGGAGGAAATCGCAATGCGGCTGACCGTATGTGCCGAACGGGATGTCGCCGAAATAGGCAAACGACGCCCGCTGCGCCGGGCCGACGTTGGTGTCGACGCATTGTTTGACGGCTGGCAGATGCTGATCGATTTGCGCGGCTACACCGGCATAGCTCTTGCTGTAATTGATCCAAGGCAGCCACAAGGTAGTCAACAGCAGCCAGCACAGAATCACACCGCCCGAAGACAGCACTACAGCGCGCCACAGCACCGCCGGCCGGCGCGACAGGCGCCAGTTAACCAGCAAGATCCAGAATATCGAGCCGAGCAGGGCTATCACCAGCGCGATCAGGTTGAAGTCAGGTTTAAAGCCCGGCGCCAGCTTGTAGACATTCCTGGCAATCTGCGTCGGCCAGCCGCTTTCTTTGGCGATCCAGGCTAGCCAGATGAATGCCGCACATGCGGTCAAGGTCATCACCGAGAACCAGTCCACTGCATTGATCGCACCGCGCTTCATGGTCGGCAAACCGAATGCAGCCAGAATCACCAGTGGCGGCAGCAAGGGCAGCAAAATGCCATCTTCTGGATGCGGATTGAGCAGCAGCATGACGGTCAGGCTGATGAAAAATGCCAGCGGCAATGCGATATGCAAGGTCGAGCGCTGCTGGCGCCAGGCATATACCGCCCAGCCGGCGAATGGCCATGCCGGCCACGCAAACCAGATACCGTATTTAAAGTAATACGATAATGCGGTCCAGCTCGGCCAGCTTAATTGCCGCAGATTGAAAGCCTCCCAGGCAGCAAAGCGATACACGGCGCCTGGCAACAGCGCGTAACTGGCGATGAACCAGGTAGCGGCAACCAGCAATGTGACCGGCAAGGTCATCAGCAGCAAGTCTCTGGCGATAGTTTTTTCGCGTATCAGCGCCAGTGTCAGCAGACCGCTCAGCAAGGCCAGCGGCAGCAGCCATCCGCGGCTCAGTATCAGCAGGCCGAAGCTGAGACCGAGCAGCGCCGCGCTACGCAGACTGCGCGCGTCAAACAGGCGTACCGCGATATAGATTGAAAAAGCCACCAGCGACACTTGCAGATTTTTGGCGGTTGGTTCGTGACTTTGCAATAACAGGCCGAGGCAGCCGAGATAAATCAAGAACGCGCCGTCGGCCAGGGTGCGACCGAAATCCTGAGGTTCCGGCTGGCCGCCGAAGGCCAGTCTTAGCGGTTGTGCTTCGCTGCGCCGTCCCAACAAGTAGGTCGCGTACCAGACCGATAGCGAGCCGACCAGGAAAAAACCGACTGCCGGCAATCGGCCTGCGAGCGGATCGCCCAGCAGCCAGCCGAATAATTTGATGCAAATCGCGCCTATCCAATAAGTCAGCGGACTTTCGCCGGACATGGGCAGGCCGACGATATTCGGCGCCAGCCAATCGACGATGCCGCCGTGGGCCATGGTCCAGGCGATACCGAAGCTGGAAGCGTCTTCATTTTTCCATGGATCGCGCCCGATCAGGCCGGGCAGAATATACAGCAATCCAAGCGCCCACAAGCCCCAGCGTGGCAGTGCGCTAGTGGCGGAGGCGGGAAGACGGACGGGCTTCATCACAATGGTGTTTGATCAATGTTGAATTGCTGGGTATTGTGCCGGATAGCAAGGTACTTCGCTATTGCTGAGAGTAGTTTTTGTGCTTGATATTCTCAAGCAAACACACATTTCTTTACGATTTACCAAAGAGTGAGCGGTAACGCTGTGCTGCGCGCAGGATTCTGCTCTCGCTACCCATCCCGATAAATAAAAAAAGGCAGCCGCAGCTGCCTTTTTAAACAGACGATCGAATTAAGTATTTGCGATCGAAGTCTTGGAGCCGACAGTACCGAATTTCTTACGGAACTTGTCGACGCGACCAGCGGTGTCGACGATTTTGTGTTGACCGGTGTAGAACGGATGCGATTCCGACGAAACTTCAATCTTCACCAAAGGATATTCTTTACCTTCGTAAGTGGTGTTTTCGCGAGTCTGGATAGTCGAACGCGTGATGAACTTGAAATCGTTCGAGACGTCGTGGAACAGAACTTCGCGGTAATTTGGGTGAATGCCGTCTTTCATAATTGCCTCAATTGAGTGGTAGCCAATCAATCACTTCGTCGGTCGTCTTGCTTCTTGACCCGATTGTCGATCACTTGCCGGGGGTGGAAAACCGCAAATTATACAATAAAACCGGCCGTGGATCGGGAAAAATCAATGAAATCAGTGCCTTGGGACCGATTTTCAGTCAAATTCCAGCCATCTTGCCGTTCTGATAGCAGCCCGGGTAAATGCGTGATTCGCCCGGGCCGGCTGCGGTTTTATGCCGCCACAGCCTTTTGATTGCCGGCTTTACGGTACAAATATAATGTTGCAAACAGGCCACATACCGCTGCGGCAGTCATCCACATGCCAGGCGCACCCTTGTCGCCGGTGTATTCAATCAGGCCGGTGGCGATGGCTGGCGTAAAGCCGCCAAAAATCGCGGTTGCCAGGCTGTAAGCCAGGGAAAAGCCAGCAGTGCGCACTTCGACCGGCATGATTTCGGTCAGGGCCACCACCATCGCGCCGTTATAACTGGCGTACAGGAATGACAGCCAGAGTTCGACCATCAGCATCTTTTGGAAGGTCGGATCGGCCACCAGCCACGACAAGGCCGGATAGGCAGTCAAGATGGTGAGGATGGTAAATACCAGCAGCAGCGGCTTGCGGCCGATGCGGTCGGACAGGGCGCCCATCACCGGCAGCCAGATGAAGTTCGAAATGCCGACGCAGAAGGTAACCACCAGTGCATCGATAGTGCTGAGCTTCAATACGCTCTTGCCGAAAGTTGGCGTGTAGACGGTAATCAGATAGAACGAGACGGTGGTCATCGAGACCAGCATCATGCCGGCCACCACCAAGCCCCAGTTGTCGACCATGGAGCGCAGGATTTCGCGCACTGCCGGTTTGTGCTTGCGCGCCATGAATTCCTCGGTTTCCTGCAGCGAGCGGCGAATCACAAACAGTACCGGCACAATCATGCAGCCGACAAAGAACGGTATGCGCCAGCCCCAGTCGGCGATTTGCGCAGGTTGCAGCCATACTTGCAGGCCGAAGCCGAGGGCTGCGGCGACAATGATCGCGACTTGTTGGCTAGCCGATTGCCAACTGACATAAAAACCCTTGTTGCCGGTGGTTGCCATTTCCGACAGATAGACCGAGACGCCGCCCAGCTCAACTCCGGCCGAAAAGCCTTGCAGCAGACGGCCGATCAATACCAGCAGTGGCGCCGCATAGCCGATGCTGGCGTAACCAGGCACGAAGGCGATCAGCATGGTGCCGAGCGCCATCAGGGCCAGAGTGGTGATCAGGCCCTTGCGGCGGCCGACCCGGTCGACATACGCACCCAGGATGATGGCGCCCAAAGGGCGCATCAGAAAGCCAGCGCCGAAAGTCATGAAAGTCAGCATCAGCGATGCAAATTCATCGCCGGCCGGGAAAAAGGTTTTTGAAATGTAGGTCGCGTAAAAGCCGAACAGAAAAAAATCGAACATCTCCATGAAGTTACCGCTGGTAACTCGTAGAACGGTGCTGAATTTCGATTGGCTGGATTGAGTTGTCGCCATGATGTGTCGTTGGGGAAGGGAGGGAGGTTCGCCAGCATAGCATTTAACCAGAAGTCCGTTTTCAGGTTATCTATTGTCAGAAACTATTATTGACCTTGTGCAATATGAACGACCTGGGAGACGCCGCAGCCATCGAGATGGCAACGGCGTGCAGGCTCACAACTCAGCGGCTTCGCATGGCGCTGGCAGCTTGCGATTTGCCGTATTGTGCGGCGCGCGCAACATGGCAAACGATATCAGCGCGGCCACTATGGTCAGGCCGGCTAGAACATACAACGTGGTGTGGAAGGCATCGGCGTAGACCGCTGTCAGCATGGCCAGATCGGCTTGCGGCGCCAGCGTCGTCGCATGGCTGAAATCACCGGCAGCCATGTCATTGGCGATGGCGGCAATTGTGGTGTCGGCAAGCGCGCCTTGCTGACGCAGGCCGGACTGCATCAGCGCCATCAGCGTGGCGCCTACCGCCGCCAACGCGATTGCTTCGCCAGCCAGACGCATGGTGGAGAAAATACCCGTGGCCATGCCGGCGCGTTCTTTCGGCACCACGCTGATCGATAGATCATCCATCAATCCCCAAGGCAGGCCGGTGCCGACGCCGATCAGCAGCATCGGCCAGATTACCGCCATTGACTGCTGCCCGAGCGGTATCGCCGCCAGCCACAGCAAGCCAAGCGCGGCGGTCACCAGGCCCAGCGCCGACAACAGTCCGGATGAAACATGCCGCGCCAGCACACCGGCTACAAACGGCACGATGGCCATCGGTGCCGATAGCGGAATCATCATCATGCCGGCCTGGATTTCGCTATAACCTTCGACCCCGATAAAACCGATCGGCAGCACGATCAGCAGCACCACGAAGCAGACCGCAGTCGCCAGCGGCAGCAGCTGCACGCCGATAAAACGTGGATAGAGGAATAGGGACAGCTCCAGCATCGGCCGTTCCTGATGCAGTTCAATCCAGATAAATGCCAGCAGCAAGGCCGCAGCGCTCAGCAGCAGCGCCAATACCGGCACGCTGGCCCAGCCTGATTGCGGCGCCAGTGTGATGCCGAAAATCAGTAACGACAAGGCGGCGGTAAAACTCAAGGTGCCCCACCAATCGATGCCACGCGCATGCGGGTCGCGTGTTTCATGCATGCGCGGCAGGCCAAAGACCAGTACCAGCATGCCGATCAGCGCGCCGGTAAAAAAGATAGCGCGCCATCCCAGCGCTTCGATCAGGAAGCCGGACCAGATCGGCCCGAACGCCAGCCCGACGCCAAAGGTGGTGCCCAGCAGGCTGAAGGCCCGGGTGCGGGCGGCGCCCTCGAACTCCTGCGCTAGCGAGGCGGCGCCGCCCGCCATGGCAAGCGCGGCGGCAACCCCCTGGGCGCCACGCAGCAAGTCGAGCAGCAGCAGGTTGGGAGCTAATGCAGTTATTAACGACAGCAGTGTGAAGCCGACCACGCCGGCGCGAAAAATCCGTTTGCGTCCGAGCTGATCTGCCAGCGTACCGGCCGCCATCACGCAACTGCCGAACGCCAACACAAAGGCATTCACCACCCACGCCAGCGCTATCGGGCTGCCGTGCAGTTCGCGCGCAATCGCCGGCGTGGCGACTGCCGGCCCGGTAAAACTGAGCGGCATCATCAAACCGGCCAGGCAAACCGCAGCCAGGATTATCGTTTTGTTTTTGGCGTCGCTGCTGTCACTGCTACGCGCTGTTGCGGTGGGGATTGCTGACATGTTGGAGTCCTTATGTGTCTTTTCAGATGTTGTAGCCGCCGTCAATGGTGAGCGCACTACCGGTAATGAAACGGCTCTCTGCGCTGGCCAGATAGGCAACCAGGCCAGCTATGTCTTCACCATTGCCGTAGTGGCCGAGCGCCATCAACGCCCGCAGGGAATCTGCACGCGCGCCGTCGGCGGGATTCATGTCGGTATCGATCGGTCCCGGCTGGACCAGGTTTGCCGTGATGCCGCGCGGCCCGAGATCGCGGGCGATGCCCTTGGTCAGGCCGATCAATGCCGATTTGCTCATCGCATACAGGGCGCTGCCGGCGGCCGGCACGCGTTCCGCATTGCAGCTGCCGATGGTGATGATGCGGCCGCCATTTTCCATATGCTGAGCTGCAGCCTGGGCGCCGGCGAACACTGCACGCACATTCACCGCGATGATGCGGTCGAACTCTTCGAGGGTAAATTGATCCAGTGGTTTCCAGTAGCCGATGCCGGCATTGCTCACCAGGATGTCGATACGACCCAGTTCCTGTACCGTGCGCTGCACTGCTGAGACGGTCGCGTGAGGATCTGCGCTGTCGGCGGCCAGCGCCAGGCCGCGTCTGCCGGCGGCATGGATGGCGTTGACCACGGCATCGGCCTTGCCGGCAGAGCTGACATAAGTGATTGCCACATCCGCACCTTCTTGCGCCAGCCGTTGCGCGATCGCAGCGCCGATTCCACGGCTGGCGCCGGTGACCAATGCTACCTTCCCAGTTAACTTAGACATCGTGTTTCCCTATTTAAGTAATGATCGTTATATAATGTTGGCTGACCACAGTTGTTGCTGTCAAGTTATTTTTTAACGATTGTTACAAAATTGAATTGGATTATGCATGGCCGAACGAGGACGCCCGCGCAGCTTTGACCGCGAAGCTGCGCTGCGGCAGGCAATGGAAATATTCTGGGAGCGTGGTTACGAAGGGACGTCGCTGGCAGACCTGATGGCAGCGATGAATATCAATGCGCCCAGTTTATATGCCGCATTCGGCGGCAAGGAAGCGCTGTTCCGTGAAGCGGTGACTTATTATCGCGACACCGACGGCAGCGCCACCGGCGAGGCCCTGCGCCAAGGTCCGACCGCGCGTGCGGCAGTGGAAGCGATGCTGATGACGGCCACCACCGTGCTCACCTTGCCGGGCAAACCGACCGGCTGCCTGGTGGTGCTGGGAGCCACCAACACCACGCCGTCGAACCGTCCGGTGGATGTGTTCCTGCACGAGATACGGCTGGCTTCAGCGCAAAGTATCCGCAAGCGCCTGCTGCAGGGTATAGCCGATGGCGAATTGCCAAAGGAAACCGACATCAATCAGTTGACCGCCTACTTTACTACCGTGCTGCACGGTATGTCGTTGCAAGCACGCGATGGCGTCACGCAGGCGGCGCTGCAGGGAGTGGTGCGAACGGCGATGCTTATCTGGCCCGCGCCCGCAGCAGTCAAGCGTGTACGAACTCGATCGGCGGCCTGAAGATAAGGGTAATGAGAAATGTCATCCCGCATACGAAAAAAAGTCTGATCCATTTGCATGGATCAGACTTTTTCGGTTAGCGGTCGAGATGATCGTCAGCCGGCAGAATCAACCTTGATCAGCCGCCGCGTCGCATCATGTCGAAGAACTCGGCGTTGTTCTTAGTTGACTTCATCTTGTCGAGGATGAACTCCATCGCTTCGATTTCATCCATGCTGTACAGCAGCTTGCGCAGCACCCAGATTTTTTGCAGCTGGTCAGGTTTGATCAGCAATTCCTCGCGGCGGGTGCCGGACTTGTTCAGGTTGATCGCAGGATACACGCGCTTCTCGGCGAGGCGGCGTTCCAGATGTACTTCCATGTTGCCGGTACCCTTGAATTCTTCGTAGATCACGTCATCCATGCGGCTGCCGGTTTCGATCAGGGCGGTAGCGATTATGGTCAGCGAACCGCCTTCTTCGATGTTACGGGCGGCGCCGAAGAAACGCTTCGGACGCTGCAGCGCGTTAGCATCGACACCACCGGTCAGCACCTTGCCGGAAGCCGGGATCACGGTGTTGTAGGCACGCGCCAGACGGGTAATCGAATCCAGCAGGATCACCACGTCTTTTTTCATTTCCACCAGGCGCTTGGCTTTTTCCAGCACCATTTCGGCAACCTGGACGTGACGCGTAGCCGGTTCGTCGAAAGTGGAGGCAACCACTTCGCCGCGCACCGAGCGCTGCATTTCCGTCACTTCTTCCGGCCGTTCGTCGATCAGCAGCACGATCATCACGGTGTCAGGATGGTTAGTCGTGATGGCATGCGCAATGTGCTGCAGCATGACCGATTTACCCGATTTCGGCGAAGCCACCAGCAAACCGCGCTGGCCTTTGCCGATAGGCGCGATCATGTCGATGATGCGGCCGGTGATGTTTTCTTCGCCGCGCATGTCGCGTTCCAGCGGCAGCGGTTTGTTCGGATGCAGCGGCGTCAGGTTTTCAAACAGGATGCGATGTTTCGACGCTTCCGGCGATTCGCCGTTGACCTTGTCGACCTTGACCAGGGCGAAATAGCGCTCGCCGTCTTTCGGCGTCCGCACTTCACCTTCGATCGAATCGCCGGTGTGCAGGTTGAAGCGGCGGATTTGCGAAGGCGAAATATAAATGTCGTCGGTAGACGCCATGTAGCTGGCGTCGGGCGAGCGCAGGAAGCCAAAGCCGTCAGGCAGGACTTCGAGGGCACCATCGCCAAAAATCTGTTCTCCTGATTTCGCGCGCTTTTTCAGGATCGCGAACATCAGTTCTTGTTTGCGCAAACGCGCTGCGTTATCGATGTCCAGGCCGATTGCCATTTCTAGCAGGGCGGAGACGTGTAACGCCTTTAATTCAGATAAATGCATAGGTATGAGTGTCCCGGGATGGGAAATATTGGGTGGGGGAGGGAACTGCGTGGTGTAGTTAGTAAAACACAAGCGGCGATGCGGGCGCACCGCCGCGATTGTTATTAGATATTGCTGTCGATGAACGAAGTCAGCTGACCCTTGGCCAGCGCACCGACTTTTTGTGCCGCCGGGACGCCGTTCTTGAACAGGATCAAAGTTGGGATGCCACGGATGCCGTGCTTGGCAGGTACTGCCTGGTTGGCGTCAACATCCAGTTTGACGATCTGCAGCTTGTCGCCGTATTCCTTGGCAACTTCTTCCAGGATCGGGGCGATCATCTTGCATGGACCGCACCATTCGGCCCAGAAATCGACCAGGACAGGTTTGTCGGATTTGAGTACATCTGCTTCAAAAGATGCGTCGGTAGTATGTTTAATATGTTCGCTCATGGTTTCCTCAGTGTGAGGGAAAAAGAATCAATGTGTGCCAAGACGACTTACCATTCCTGCTTGGTGGTTGCCAGCGGCGTTCCCTATTCTAGTGAATATCTGGGGATGCCGTGCGCGAATTCAAGTTTCTGTGGGTGCGGTAAGAGGTATTGCGGCGGGATATTCGCTAAATCATAACCGATTTTAATAAAAAGTGTGGCCCATGTAATTATTTTGATCTTGTTTTTTCAAGGCCTCGCATAAAATGACAGGTAATCTGTTGCAAAAATGCGAGATCATCCCATCCCCAAGCGGGGCGGCCGGAGCCGTTCCCCTCAGTGAGCCACATGCCATTAAAGTCCATACAAATTGTGCCTTCTGCCAACTTCTGGCCGGATGCCGCACGTGCCTTGCTGGCTGCCTGCCGCGAGGCCAGCGGCGGCCAGAACCAGCGCGATTTCGCCGATTGGCGCGTGGTGTTGCCAACCTTCGCCCATGCGCAGCCGCTGAAAGCGGCCATGAATGCGGAGCTGGGCGGGACTTTCGTGCCGCCGCAATTCTTTACCCTGTCCGGCTGGCTGGCGACCTTGCCGCCGTCACCGAATGTGCTGCCCGCCAGCGAGCGGCTGATGCGCTTGTATGCCGAATTGCGCCAGCACGGCTGGTTGAAAAAATTATTTACCGCGCGCCGCAATACCGATCTGCTGCCGCTGGCGCAAACACTGTTAGCGTTATCAGGCGAGTTGACACAAGCTTTGCTGCCGGCGTTGCATGCCGATGCTGCCAGCGATCCGGAGCAACGCTGGCAAAGCGCGTTGGAACAATTGTCGCCGGATGCGCGCAAATTATTGTCGGATGAAACGCAACTGGTGTGGTCGATCTGGAAAAGCCAGCTGGACGCCGATGATGCGATCGCGGCGCGTTTCGCGCAAATGCAGCAGGTAGCTGCAAGCGCCAGCCTGCCACTAGTTTGGATCAGCTCGGTGGCGCCGGAGCCTTTGGAGCAAGCTTTTCTCGACACCTACGCCAGGCGCCAGCAAGTGCTGACGATCACGCTCGATTGGCGTGCGCAAGCACTGCAGTCGACCTATAGGCTGGCGTGGCCGGAGATGGTGGAAGCGTCGACCGATGAAGAGAGTCCTGATGTCACAGCTACCGATCATGCGTTGCCGACCGAGCTGGCACTTTGTGCAGCCGGCAGCGTCGAAGACGAAGCGGTGCAAGGTGCGCAGACGGTAATCAATTGGCTGCAGTCGGGCAAAACCAATCTGGCGATTGTGGCCCAGGACCGGGTTGTGGCGCGGCGCATTCGCGCCTTGCTGGAACGTGCGCAGATTCATGTGGCCGACGAAACCGGCTGGAAATTATCGACCACCCGTGCCGCCTCCGCGATTGCCGCCTGGTTCGATGTGGTCACCTCCCGCGGCGAAACCACGGCCCTGCTCGATCTGCTGAAATCGCCGTTTGTATTGAACGAAGCGCCCAGCGATCTGTTGCACGATGCGCAGGACAGCGTCGCCAACAAGTCGGCGTTAGTGATGAAAATAGAGCTGCTGCTGCGGCGCGCCAACGTGCTGGGTGAATGGCGCACCGTGATCAACGCCTTGAATGCCGCGCCGGCGGAGCAAAAGGCGGTGAGCTTGCTGGCGCAGCAAGCCGCTTTGTTCAGCGGCCGCAAGAACTTGCGCGATTGGATCGCCACCACCACATCGGCACTGGATAAGTTAGGCGTCAGCGCGGCGCTCAGCGCGGATTCGGCCGGCCTGCAGATCTTGCAACTGCTGCAGAATATTGCGCCGCCGGCTAATGATTTTGCGGCATTATTTTCCTTTTCGGAATGGCGCGCGCTAGTCAATCTGCAACTCGACGACACCAGTTTCATCAGCGCCATCAATGACCGCCGGGTGGTGATGCTGCCGCTGAACGGCGCCCGTCTGCGCAGTTTCGATGCGGTGCTGATGGTCGGCGCCGATGCCGATCATCTGCCGTCGCAACCGCAAGAGACGTTGTTTTTCGCCAATACCGTGCGGCGCGAGCTGGGGCTGGCAACACGCGAAAGCCGCCAGCGCCAGCAATTGCGCGATGTGGTCGAACTGCTGGCGATGAATCCGCAAGTGGTGCTGTCCTGGCAGGCGCATAAGGATGGCGAACCGAATCCGGTCAGCCCCTGGATCCAGCGCTTGCAACTGACCTTGGCGCGTGCTGCTGCGCCCGAGCTGCAAGAACGGCGCATGACGATTGCCGCGCAGAGTTTGCAAGCTACACCTTCGCTGATGCCAGCGCCGGCGGCGCCGCAGCTGACGCCCACTCGACTGACGGCCAGCGCCTACAACAGTTTTATCGCCTGTCCGTATCAATTTTTTGCCAGACGCATGTTGGGCCTGGCCTCGCTGGACGAATTATCCGATCTGCCGGAAAAGCGCGACTACGGCGGCTGGCTGCATGAAATCCTGGAGACTTATCACGAAACCCTGCGCGATCAGCCATGTCCGGCGAATCAGAGGGAATCTTTGCTGATCGATATTTCAAAAAAAATATTCGACGGCATCATCGCCAAAAATGCTGCAGCCCTGGGCTATTACTCGCGCTGGCAAAAAGTGATTTCTGCCTATGTAGTCTGGGCTAATGAACACGAAGCTCAGGGCTGGTCTTTCGTATTCGGCGAACAGGCTTATGAAAAGACTATGCAGCTGGCAGATCGCGAACTGACGCTGCACGGCCGGATTGACCGGATTGATGAGAACAACACCGGCGAGCGCGCGGTACTTGACTACAAGACCAACAATCTGGTCGCGCTGAATAAAAAGCTGAAAGACCATGAAGATCATCAATTGGCGTTCTACGGGTTGCTGTCGGATCGCCCGGTCGCGGCGGCGCATTACGTGGCCTTGGAAACTACTAAAGACAAGGTCGGCGACGTGAGCGCACCCGATTATGACGAAGCGCAACGTGCTCTGGCGGCGCAGATTGCCGTCAATGTGCAAGCGATTGCGCGTGGTGTAGGCTTGCCCGCCAACGGAGTTGCATCGGTTTGCCAGTATTGCGATGTACGTGGCTTGTGTCGCAAGGGAGCATGGGAATGAATCAAACCATGCAAACTTCCGTAGCGAGCGCGTATCGGATGAACGGCGCGGTAGTCGACACCCAAAGCTTTACCAATGCCGCCTGCGATCCCCGGCATTCGGTGGTAGTGGAAGCCTGCGCCGGCAGCGGTAAAACCTGGTTGCTGGTGGCGCGCATGTTACGGCTGTTGCTGGCCGGCGCCGCGCCATCCGAGTTACTGGCGATTACCTTCACCCGCAAGGCTGCGCAAGAAATGCGCGAGCGCTTGCTGGAGTTGCTGCACGACCTGGCCTTGCAGCCGGACGCCAAAGTACGCAATCTGCTGCTGGAGCGCGGTATCGCGCCGCAAGACCTGATGCATGTGTTGCCTGCGGCGCGTAATCTGTATGAGCGGGTACTGGCCAGCCCGCAAAGTTTGTCGATCGATACCTTCCATAGCTGGTTCGCACGGCTGCTGCAAATTGCGCCGCTGGCTTCCGGCGTGCCGCACGGTTATGCGTTGACCGAGAAAACCGGCGAATTTCTGGCTGACGCTTATCTGCGCTTCATGCAATCGCTGAACGATGAAGAGAATGGCCAGATCAAACAGGATTTGCTGGCGCTGTATCAGCTGGTCGGCGATTTCAGCACCAGAAAATTGCTTAATGCGTTCATCGATAAACGTGCCGAATGGTGGGCCGTGATCCAGCAGGGCGTGGATGCACCGCTGGAATGGTTGCGCAAAATGTGTGGCGAAGACGCCGAAATCGACGCTCGCCTGTCCTTGTGGGACGACACCAGATTCCTGTCCGAGATCAAACAGATTGCCTGGCTGTTGGGGCAGGGTTCGGCGACCAATCAGAAGCGCGCAACCGCGATTGAAATGGCGCTGACCGCAGGCGCCACGGCGGATAATTTCGACGCACTCTGCCATCAGTTTTTCGACGATGCAGGAAAACCGCGCAGTAACGGCAAGGCCAAGGATTTTCTGAAAGTGCTGGAGAACAGCCTGGGCGGCAATGCGCTCGATGCTTTTGATGCGCAATTCGTTGCAACTGGGGACGCGCTCAAGTTGCTGCGCAAACGCAGCCACGAACGCAGCGTGCTCAGTTTGAACCAGCATTTGTTCAGCGTCGGCAACGCCTATCTGGAATGCTATCAGGCGCTCAAGGCAGAGCAGCGCGTGTTCGATTTCGCCGATCTGGAATGGCAGGCATATCGCTTGCTGACTAATCCCGACAGCGCAGCCTATCTGCAAAGCCGGCTCGACAGCCGCTACAAGCATATTCTGCTGGACGAATTTCAAGACACCAATCCGCTGCAATGGAGCATCGTGCGCGCCTGGCTGAGCGCCTATGGCGAAGACGCCGGCCAGCCCAGCGTGTTTGTGGTGGGCGATCCGAAGCAATCGATTTACCGCTTCCGCCGCGCCGAACCGCGGGTCTTCGAAGCCGCGCGCAAACTATTGCAGGAGCAGGGCGCTACGGTGTTGCAAGCCAATCAAACCAGGCGCAACGCCAGCGCGATCATAGAAGTGCTGAACGCCAGCTTCTACGCTAATCCGCTGTTTTCTGCGCAAACCACGCTGGGCGAAGTCGGTGGCGAGGTCTGGCGTTTGCCTTTGATCCAGCAAGTGGAGGATGAGGCAGATGAGGAGGCAGAAGAACAGGCGCAGGGTTTGCGTAATCCATTGACCACCGCGCGTGAGGAGTCGGAAGATGCGCGTCGCCGCGACGAGGGCAAGCAATTGGCGCAAGCTTTATGGCGCGCCAGGCAAGAACTGACCGTGCGGCAGGAGCATGGCAGCCGCGTGTTGCGCTGGTCGGATGTGATGCTGTTGGTAAAAAAGCGCAGTCATCTCGGCGCCTACGAAAGCGCGCTGCGCGAAGCTGGCATACCGTTCATGTCCGATAAGCGCGGCGGCTTGCTGGAATCGCTGGAAATTTCCGATCTGATTGCCTTGCTGACTTTTCTGATCACGCCGGACGATGCGCGGGCATTGGGCCATGTGCTGAAATCGCCGATCTTTGGCGCCAGCGACGACGACCTGATCGCCCTGGCGCAACGCAGCGAGCGCGGTTGGTGGGCGCGCTTGCGCGCTGCTTCGGCGGATCAAAGCGCCGCACCCGCGCTGCAACGCGCAACTGCACTGCTGGAAGAATGGTTGCAAGCCGCGCCGCGTTTGGCGGTGCATGATCTGCTTGACGTGATTCTGCATCGCGGGCAATTGCTGGCGCGCTATGCACAGGCGGCGTCGCCTTTGTCGCGCAGCCAGGCCATAGGCAATATCGAGGCCTTCGTCGAGCTGGCGCTGAATATGGATGCGGGCCGCTATCCCAGTTTGCCGAAATTTATCGACGCCTTGCGCGGCTTGCAAAACGCCGCCGGCGGCGACGCCCCTGACGAAGCCAGTATCGACGCCGCCACCGATGCGGTGCGGATCCTGACGGTACACAGTGCCAAAGGGCTGGAAGCACCGGTAGTGGTGCTGCTCGACGCGAATCACAGCAAACCGGCGCGCGACGACTACGGCATCTTGTGCGACTGGCAGCAGGACGAGGAAGCGCCGCGGCACTTTTCCGCCTTCGGCAGCAGCGCTGAACGTGGTGCTGCACGCGATCTTTTGTTTGCGGCTGAGGAAGGTTTCAAGACGCAGGAAGACTGGAATCTGTTATACGTCGCAACCACTCGCGCCAAGCAGTTGCTGATCATTAGCGGCGTCGCCGGCCGGAGCGGAGGTGTGACGGACGACAGCTGGTATGCACGGCTTGAGCATGTGCCAGAGGCGAGCTTGGATGCAGGCGCGGAACACGCTGCCGCTGCCGCTGATGCAGACGCCCAACGATTCGAGCAAGAGATATTCGATCCGCCGCAATTGCCGCCGCCCGTGGTTGCCGTCGCCGCGACTTTCGATAACCAGGCGATCGCCGAAGGCATCGCTTTGCACGGCTTGCTGGAGCGAGTTACCCAGCATGGCCAATGGCCGGTGCTGCTGCCGGAGGCCGAGACGATTGCGCGCTGGCTGCCGTGTCCGCCAGCATTGGCAAAGCTGGTCAGGCAGCAAGCGCAGACCATTCTGGCGCAGGTCGAACTGGAACATTTCTTTAATCCGGCCATGCATCTGCACGCACGCAATGAAATGGAAATCATCGCCGACAACGCCGTGCTGCGTTTTGACCGCGTGGTGATCTTCGAGGAAGAGGTGTGGATCCTGGATTACAAGCGCAATCTGCTCGATAGCGAGCGCGCGGCTTATACCGCGCAGTTGCGTGGCTATCGGCAGGCGGCGCAGGCAGTGTTCACGGATAAACGCTTGCGCACGGCCTTGCTGACAGTAGATGGGCGTTTGTCGGAAATCGACTAGCCGTTAAAAAGCCCTTATTTCCTGAATGGAGATAAGGGCTTTTTCAGATCACGGCTAGCGCGCAATCAACGATGGTGCGGCGCTGCGTATTTCTTTTCCAGCCGGCCCACCAGTGTCGCCAGGATCATGGTCATGGCGAAATAGACCACCGAAATCGTGATGTACGGTTCCCAATAACGCGAATAGGCTCCGGCCACGGTCCGTGCTGCGTAAGCCAGCTCGGCCAGGCCGATGGCCGATACCAGTGACGAATCCTTGAGCAGGGTGATCGCTTCATTGCCGAGCGGCGGCAGCATGCGGCGAAACGCTTGCGGCAGCACCACGTAACGCATGGTCAGCTTATAACCCATGCCGAGACTAGACGCCGCATAAGACTGGCCGCGATCGATCGATTGGATGCCGGCACGGAAAATCTCCGAAATATAAGCGCCGGCGTTCAAGGACAAGGCCACGATGCCAGAGATGAAGGCGCCGTAATCCTGCTTGATGGTGCGCGCCAGTTCACCCGAGATCAACAAGCCATTGTCTTGATGGATCAGGACCGGCATCACAGCAAAGTGAATCAGCAGGATCTGTACGAACAGCGGCGTGCCGCGAAAGAAGGCGACATAGAAGCTGGCCAGCCCCTTCAACAGGCGGAACGGCCATTTCCACGGACCGTGCTTGATCTCGGCCAGACGCAGCATGCCCAGCAACAAGCCCAGGATGGTGCCGATGATGATACTGATCACGGCGACCTGAACCGTCATGAAGAAGCCCTTGACGAATAGCGGCGCGTAGCCTTGTATGATGCTCCAGCGAAAATCCATAAGTGTATTGAGAAGAAACGGTGTGACGGGCTGAGTGGACATGTAATCCGGCTGCCCGGGTTACACAAGAAGCTACTGAAATTTAGCGCGAAATTATATCGTAGTTGCCGCAGACCGCCAAAAACAGGCGGTCTGCTGGGGATTTACAGCTAATTATTTAGCGCTGCCAAAGTACTTCTCGTTAATTTTGGCAAAGCTGCCGTCAGCCTTGACATCTGCCAGGCCCTGATTGATTTTAGCCAGCAGCTCGGTATTGCCTTTGCGTACAGCGATGCCATAGTATTCCTTGGGGAAGCTGGCATCGGTCACTACGCGGAAGCTGGCGGATGGATTGTTGGTGATGTAGTTCCTGACTACAGGATCATCGGCCACCACGGCATCGACACCACCGCTTTCGAGTTCTTTCAAAGCCAGCGTGGTCGAATCGAAGCGCTTGATGCTGGGGTTGTTCTTGCCCACCAGGTTTTGGACTACTTCGTCGCCGGTGGTCGCGCTTTGCACGCCGATTTTCATGCTTTTCAAGTCATTGAACTGCTTGACCGAGGTATTGCCTTGCGGGACGGCGATCAACTGGCTGGCTTCGAAATACGGCGCCGAAAAATCTACAGTCTGCTTGCGCTCATCGGTAATCGTGATGGCTGAAATCAGCAGGTCGCGATCACCCTGGGCCAGGAAATTGAAGATGCCTTCGAACGGCGTCGGAATGAATTTCACTTCGATGCCGATTTTTGCCGCGATCGCTTTCATCAAATCGATATCGAAACCGACCACTTCCTTCTTTTCGTTCTCGGCGGAAAACGGTGCATAAGCCGATTCAACCCCGACCACGTAAAGACTCTGTTTGGCGGCAGCCGCCGGCGCTTCTTCTTTCTTACTACAGGCGCCGACTGCCAGCAGGCTCATGCTGAGAGCGCACAGCGGCAGATAGCGGCTTAACATTTTTTTCATGGTGTTCTCGCAAAAATAAATCGGGTAGTGAGCTTGCGACCGGGTTATATTTTCTCGTCAGCGAAATATTTCTTGTATATCCGGTCTTGTGTACCGTCCGCCTTGATTTGTTCCAGACCGTGGTTGAGCTTGGCCAGCAGTTCAGCATTGCCCTTCTTGACCGCGATACCGTAGTACTCTTTCGGGAAACCCGGATCGTTGACGATGCGGAAATTCTTGCCTGGATTGTTCTTCACGAAATTGGTGACGACGCCATTGTCGCCAACCACGGCGTCGACGCCGCCGCCTTCCAGTTCTTGAAACGCCAGCGGCATCGATTCGAAACGCTTGACGCTGGGGCTGTTTTTACCGACCAGGTTTTGTGCGGCTTCATCGGCGGTGGTGGCGCTCTGGACGCCGATTTTCATCGACTTCAGATCTTCGAATTTAGCGACCTTCGAATTCGACGGCAACACGATCAGCTGCTTGGCCACGAAGTAGGGCTCGGAGAAATCCATGGTTTGACGGCGTTGGTCGTTGATCGTGATGGTGGAAATCAAGATGTCGCGGTCGCCCTGGGCCAGCGCGTTGAACAAGCCGTCGAATGGCGTATTGACGATTTTGATCTTGATGCCGGCCTTGTCAGCCACGGCTTTCATGATCTCGACATCGAAACCGACCAGTTCTTTTTGTTCGTTCTCGGAGGCGAAGGGGGCGTAAGCGCCATCGGCGCCGACCACGTATTCAGTATTTGCTGCGTTTGCTGCATTTGCAGTCACCGCAGATTTGCCATCCTGTTTGCCACATCCCGCCAAAACCGCAAGTGAGCAGAGCAATGCCAGAGTCAGTGCCGGCAGATATCGTTGTTTCATGTTCTCTCCCGGCGGTTATTTGGACGTCTCGGCAAAATACTTGGCGTAGATCTTGTCGTAAGTACCGTCGGCCTTGATCGCCGCCAGTCCCTTGTTAACCTTGGCCAGCAGTTCGGCGTTACCCTTCTTGACCGCGATGCCGTAGTACTCTTTAGGGAAGGCCGGATCGGAGATGAAACGGAAGCCTTCGGATGGATTGTTCTTGATGTAGTTCTTGATGACGCCATTGTCAGACACCACCGCTTCGACGCCGCCGCCTTCCAGCTCTTTCATGACCAGCGTCGCCGATTCCAGGCGTTTGATGTTGGGGTTACTCTTGCCCAATTCCTTTTGCACGATCTCATCGCCGGTGGTAGCGCTTTGCACGCCCACTTTCATGCTCTTCAAGTCGGCAAATTTTGTGACCGTCGAATTTTTCGGCACCACGATCAGCTGATTGGCTTCGAAGTAGGGCTCGGAGAAATCGACGGTCTGCTTGCGTTCGTCGGTAATCGTGATGGCCGAGGCCAGCAGATCGCGGTCGCCCTGCGCCAGGAAATTGAAGATGCCTTCAAACGGCGTGTTGACGAACTTGATCTTGAAGCCGCCCTTGTCGGCGATGGCGTGCATGACGTCGACATCAAAGCCGACGATTTCCTTTTGTTCATTCTGATACTCGAACGGTGCAAAAGTCGCTTCGGCGCCGACCAGGTATTCGGTCGGGGCAGGCGCTGCCGCCGTTTTCGGTTCTTGCTTGCCGCAAGCTGTCAGCGACAGAGCGAGTACGCACAAACCCAGATTGAAAATGCGTTTCATTGAGTATCTCCTGTAAAAATCGGTCGAGTGTTCCAGTTCGCATCGCAATCAAAACCGTTGCTCAAGAACGCTAACCGCTGGCGGTATTTCGCCTCAAGTCAAAGCGCCTCAAGTCAAAGATTGCGATACTAGCAATGTTGTGTGGAATAAGCCGCTATTTTAGATTCATCTATGCAAATAACAATGATTTATATAGATGCGTTGCAGATAAGTGATACCTGCGGGGTTCGGCCACCGCAAATGCGGTGATAGGATTTTTTACGCTAAGCTGCTTGACCCTGACGTCACGTGAGGTTTCAGAATCAATCGGCGCTTAAGAAAAAAGGAGCAAGACTATGTTGTTGCGAGTAGGTGAATTGGCCAAACGCTGTGGCCTGACGGTCAGGACCCTGCATTACTACGACGAAATCGGCTTGCTTACTCCTTCGGCGCGTTCCGACGCCGGCTACCGGCTATACAACCGCGACGACATCGCCCGCTTGCATCAAGTGCAAGCACTGCGGCGTCTGGGGGTATCGCTGACCGAGATCGGAGCCCTATTGACCCGGCCGGAGCTGTCTCTGGCGGCCGTCATCGAACAGCAGATCCGCATGCTCGACGAGCAAATCGCCCAGTCAGTCCGGCTGCGCGACCGTTTGTCCGGCTTGCGCCAGCAGTTCATGGCGGGAGAAGAGCCGGAACTGGCCGAATGGCTGACAACGATGGAGCTGATGACCATGTACGATAAATATTTTACCCAGGAAGAACTCAAGCAATTGCCGTTTTACCAGGCCGATTCGGCCCGGCGCCAGGAGTGGGCTACGCTGGTGGCGCAGGTAACGGCGCTGATCCAAGACGGAACGCCGGCCAGCAGCGAGCAGGCGCAAGCGCTGGCGGTGCGCTGGATGAATATGGTGGAGCGCGATACCTTGGTCGATCCGGCCTTGTTCGCCAAACTCCGGCTGATGCACGAGAACGAACCGGAAATGCAGGAACAGACCGGGATTTCGCCGGCCATGATCGCCTATGTGATGCAGGCCTTCGCCGAGAGCAAGCTGAAGGTGTACCAGAAGTATCTGTCACCGGCCGAATTTGCCTTCGTGCGCGCCAACTATGGCAAGCGCATGCAGGAATGGCCGCCGCTGATTGCCGCTTTGCGCAAGCAGATGGACGACGGCGCCGCGCCCGGCGATCCAGAGCCGCAGCGCCTGGCGCAGGTCTGGATGGAGTTGTTCCGCTCCTATGCGGGGGATGACCCCGTAACCCAACAGAAAATCCGCAACGCCATGACGCAAGAGCCGAGCTTGTCCAGCGGCACCTGGATCAACGAGGCATTGCTGGCCTATCTGCGGCAGGCGCTTGCCATTCTTAAGCCGGCATCTTGAGATAGGACCACGCTGCCGCCACCCGGACCACGGATGGTGGCAGTTTTTTATTGCAGGCTCTTGAACGCTTTCGACAGCGACAGGATCTCGCCGGTGGCGCTGCCGTCGTAGCCGCTGAGCTGATCGACTATTTCGCGGAACGAGGTGGATTGCAAGATGCCGATGACCTGCTGCATCAGCGGCTCTTTCATGGCGGCAGTCGAGAGGGCAAAGAAATAGCGCTCACGGATCAGCGGGATGAAATCCAGGCCGAAGCGCTGGGCGGCAGTCTGCACGCCGAAGCCGACATCGGCCATGCCGCTGGCGATAAAGGCGGCAATCGCGGAGTGGGTGAATTCGGCAGTTTCGAAACCGTCGATAGCAGTTGGCGACAACCCTTGCTCGGACAGCATCAGCTCCAGCAGCATGCGGGTGCCGGAACCCGGCTGGCGATTGACGAACAGCACGCCCTGGCGGCTCAAATCGGCCAGGCCTGCGATGTTTTTCGGATTGCCCGGCGCCACCATCAAGCCTTGATTACGCACCGCCAGGTGAATCAGGCAATGCTTGTGTTTATCCAGCCAATGACCATAACTGGCCACCGCCGCCTCTTCGAATTTCCCCAAGGGCACATGAAAGCCAGCCAGGTCGCATTCCTGCCGCGCCAGCGCCGCCACCGCATCGGCGCTATTGCGATAGCGCAGATCTACCGGCAGATGGCGTTCATTCAGCTGATTCAGCAACGCGGCGACGGCGAAACCGTGGCTGGCGTTGAGGCGGATCACAGGTGGCTGGCTGCTTACCGCTTTGCTCAGCTCGCCTTCCAGCTCCGACGCCAGGGTTTCCAGCGTCGGCGACAAGCGCGCCGCGATGCGGCGATCGGCCCAGATCAGTTTTCCCGCCAATGGCAGCAAGCGGCTGCCGCGCCCGCGCCCGGTTTCTACCAAGGGATGGCCGAACAACTGTTCAGCATCACGCAGCAAGCCCCAGGCATGGCGGTAAGAGCTGCCGATTTTTTTGGCAGCGTTGGCGATGGAGCCGGTTTCCTGGATCGCGCTGAGCAAGGTCAATAACACAGCGGTATCCAGCGGCGGCTCGGCGTCGCGCGAGATTTCCCAATGTGGCTTGATTTTGACTTTATACATTATGCAAAATATAGCCTATTGAGTAGGCAGCTCACCAGTGATATTTTGCATGCTTATAAACGATATATAGGCGACATATATGCGATATATCCGTTGGAACAAAAATATTTTCTATAAGAACTATATGTAACTAATTACCTATGGTACATATAAGCCTTTTTATTTCCGGGGGGAAAAGTGGGATTTCTAGATAAAGAACGGACCATTGCAGGTCCAGGTTTCAACCGCTGGCTGGTGCCGCCGGCGGCGTTGGCAATTCATCTATGTATCGGCATGGCCTACGGTTTTTCAGTGTTCTGGCTGCCGCTGTCGAAGGCAATCGGAATCAAGGAATCGCTGGCCTGCTCCAAGGACATGAGTTTCCTTGCGTCAATATTCGCAAGTACTTGCGATTGGAAGATTTCGATGCTCGGCTGGATCTATACGATGTTCTTCGTATTGCTGGGGGCATCGGCTGCCATCTGGGGCGGCTGGCTGGAGCACGTCGGCCCGCGCAAGGCCGGTTTTGTCGCCGCCTTGTGCTGGTGCGGCGGTTTGCTGATCTCAGCCTTAGGCGTCTACCATCATCAGATCTGGCTGATGTGGCTAGGCTCCGGCTTGATTGGCGGCATCGGTCTGGGACTAGGTTACATTTCCCCCGTATCGACCTTGATCAAGTGGTTTCCGGATCGGCGCGGCATGGCGACCGGCATGGCGATCATGGGTTTTGGCGGCGGCGCGCTGATCGGCAGTCCGTTGGCCGACAAGCTGATGAAGTATTTTGGTAGCGCTACCTCGGTCGGCGTCTGGCAGACCTTTGTGGTCATGGCTGTGATTTATTTTGTGTTCATGATGGCCGGCGCCTTCGGTTACCGGATTCCGCCTAGCGGCTGGAAACCGGCTGGCTGGACGCCGCCTGTAACCAACGGCAACGCCATGATCACCCAGAATCACGTGCATGCCAGCAAAGTCTGGGGCATTCCGCAATTCTGGCTGATATGGTTGGTGCTGTGCCTCAACGTCTCGGCCGGTATCGGCGTGATCGGCATGGCGTCGCCTATGCTGCAAGAAATGTTCGGCGGTCACCTGCTCGGCGCCGGCACCAAATTTACCGAATTGTCGCTTGAGCAAAAAAGTGCGATTGCAGCGATTGCCGCCGGCTTTACCGGCTTGATCAGTCTGTTCAATATCGGCGGCCGCTTCGTCTGGGCGTCATGCTCAGACTATATCGGTCGAAAAATGACGTATGTGGTGTTCTTTGTCCTCGGCTTCGTGTTGTATGTGAGCTTGCCTTGGTCGGGCGCGACTGGCAGCGTAGCCCTGTTCGTGATCGCGGTTTGCCTGATCCTGTCGATGTATGGCGGCGGCTTTGCCACGGTGCCGGCCTATCTTGCCGACCTGTTCGGGACCCAGATGGTGGGCGCGATCCATGGCCGCCTGCTGACTGCCTGGGCGACTGCTGGCATCCTCGGACCGGTAGTGGTGAACTACATGCGCGAATATCAAATCTCGCTGGGCATGCCGCGTGAGTCTGTCTACAACACCACGATGTATATCCTGGCCGGCATGCTGGTATTGGGTTTGTTGTGCAATCTGATGCTGAAACCGATTGCTGAAAAACATTTCATGACGCCGGAAGAGCTGGCGCGTGAAAAGCAACTGGCGCATGAACAGGCTTCAGTCAACGGCGGCGCTGTGCTGGCGTCTGAAGTGATGGCGAGCATCGGCAGCGGCGGCAATCCGGCGGCGCTGTGGTTGTCGTGGGCGGCGGTGATCATTCCTCTGGCTTGGGGGATCTCGATCACTTTGCAAAAATCGGCAGTATTGTTTAAGTAAGACTTAGGTAGGGCTTAAGTAAGGCATGAAGGGACAGGGCTTGAGAGCCAGTACAGGTGAATTGCCCTGTCCCAGGCAGGCAAGATGTTGTCGTAAAAACGCATGCAGTAAAAGTATTAACGGATTAGTGTAGGGGCTCAAGACGCACCGTTGTGCGCCGGTCAAGGTGCATGACGTCATAATAAAAACATCCAATCCGCGCACCTTTTGTAGTACCGAATACCGGTAGGAGACTGTCGTGAAGATGCACATCAAGCAAGGCGCTCAAGTTTCGCAAGCTGTACCGTCGCAGCCATCTGTCGACCTCGATCAGGTCAATGCCATTATTCAAAAATACCAGACAATGCCCGGCGCCATGCTGCCGGTCTTGCATGCGATCCAGGACGCGCTCGGCTACATACCGCCGTCGACGGTACCTTTGATTGCCGATCAGCTGAATCTGTCACGTGCCGAAGTGCATGGCGTGATCAGCTTCTATCACTACTTCCGCCAGCAACCGGCCGGGCGCCACATAGTGCAGTTGTGCCGCGCCGAAGCTTGTCAGGCGATGGGCGCAGACGCACTGGCGGAGCACGCCAAGGCCGCACTCGGTTGCGATTTCCATGGCACCAGCAGCGACGGCCAGTTCACCCTGGAGCCGGTGTATTGCCTGGGCCAATGCGCCTGCGGTCCGAACATGCAGATCGACGACGATCTGCATGCGCGCGTCAGCAACGACAAATTCAACCGGTTGCTGCGCGCCAAGCGAGGTGCGTTATGAGTACCGCTATTACCGTCTACGTGCCACGCGATTCCACCGCACTCGCTCTCGGCGCTGAGCAAGTCGCCGCAGCAATTGTGCAACAGGCGCAGCAGCGCGGATTGGCCATCAATCTAGTGCGCAACGGTTCACGCGGCATGTTCTGGCTGGAACCGCTGGTTGAAGTGGCAACCGCCGCCGGCCGCATCGGCTACGGGCCGGTCGAGCCGGACGACGTGGCGAGCCTGTTCGACGCCGATTTCCTGGCGGGCGGCCAACACCGTCTGGCTCTCGGCCTGGTCGAAGAAATTCCCTATTTGAAAAATCAGGAGCGTCTCACCTTCGCCCGGGTCGGCGTCACCGATCCGTTGTCGCTGGACGATTACCTGGCGCATGAGGGTTATGCCGGTTTGCGGCGCGCCCTGGAGCTGCCCAGTGCGGCAGTGGTGCAAGAAGTGCTGGATTCCGGTCTGCGCGGCCGAGGCGGCGCGGCTTTCCCGACCGGCATCAAATGGAAGACGGTGCTGGGCGCGCAGAGCCAGCAAAAATACATCGTCTGCAACGCCGACGAAGGCGACTCCGGTACTTTCTCGGATCGCATGGTGATGGAAGACGATCCTTTCATGCTGATCGAAGGCATGACGATTGCGGCGCTGGCGGTCGGTGCCAGCCAGGGCTACATCTATGTCCGCTCGGAATATCCGCATGCGATCGCCGCGCTGAACCAGGCAATCAGCACGGCCAACAGCCATCACTATCTCGGCGAGAATATCCTTGGTTCGCCCCATACCTTCCATCTGGAAGTACGCAAAGGCGCCGGCGCTTACATCTGCGGCGAAGAAACCGCCTTGCTCGAAAGTCTGGAAGGAAAGCGCGGCGTGGTGCGCGCCAAGCCACCCCTGCCGGCGATCGAAGGTTTGTTCGGCAAACCGACCGTGATCAATAACGTGATCTCGCTGGCCTCGGTACCTATCATCCTGGCGCGCGGTGCGGCCTTCTACAAAAATTATGGCATGGGGCGCTCGCTCGGCACTTTGCCGATGCAATTGGCAGGTAATATCCGGTATGGCGGCCTGGTCGAAAAGGCGTTCGGCGTGACCTTGCGCGAATTGCTGATCGACTTTGGCGGCGGCACCGCCAGCGGCAAGCCGATACGCGCAGTGCAGGTGGGTGGTCCGCTGGGGCCGTATCTGCCGGAATCGCTGTTCGATACCAAGCTCGACTATGAAGCCATGGCCGCCGTTGGCGGCATGCTGGGCCATGGCGGCATCGTGGTGTTTGACGATAGTGTCGACATGGCCAGGCAGGCGCGTTATGCGATGCAATTCTGCGCGATTGAATCCTGCGGCAAATGCACGCCTTGCCGCATCGGCTCGACGCGCGGTGTGGAAGTGATCGACAAGATCGTCGCCGGTCGTGCAGACAAGATTCAGCAAATTCATTTGTTGCGAGATCTTTGCGACACCATGATCAACGGTTCCTTATGCGCAATGGGCAGCATGACGCCGTTGCCGGTATTGTCGGCACTCGATCATTTTCCCGAAGATTTCGCCAGTGGCGCGGTCGACAAGGCCGCCTGAAAGCGCACATAACCAACACCACCCACGTTCCATCGGAACCAGGAGCATGTGATGAATCAGCTTAACGAATTCGACTACGGCACACCTGCCAGGCAAGCCGAGCAATTGGTGACACTGGAAATCGACGGCGTCAGCGTCGCAGTGGCGGCCGGCACTTCCGTCATGCGAGCCGCAGTTGAAGCCGGCATCAACGTCCCGAAATTATGCGCCACCGATAGCCTGGAGCCGTTTGGTTCCTGCCGCTTGTGCCTGGTCGAAATCGACGGAAAAAAGGGTTATCCGGCGTCTTGCACCACGCCATGCGAGCCCGGCATGAAAGTCCGGACCCAGACACCCAAGCTGGCCGATATCCGGCGCGGCGTGATGGAGCTGTACATCTCGGACCATCCGCTGGATTGCCTGACGTGCCCCACCAATGGCAATTGCGAACTGCAGGATATGGCGGGCGTGACCGGCTTGCGCGAAGTCCGCTATGGTTACGACGGCGAGAATCACCTGAAGATGAAAAAGGATGAATCGAATCCTTATTTCACCTACGATCCTTCCAAATGCATAGTCTGCAACCGCTGTGTGCGCGCCTGCGAAGAAACCCAGGGCACGTTCGCGCTGACGATCGACGGCCGCGGTTTTGAATCGCGGGTCTCGGCCGGGCAGATGCAAGACTTCATGGATTCCGAATGCGTCTCCTGCGGCGCTTGCGTGCAAGCCTGCCCGACCGCGACCCTGACCGAAAAGACCGTGATCATGATGGGCCAGGCCGAGCACAGTGCGATTACTACCTGCGCCTATTGCGGCGTCGGCTGTTCGTTCAAGGCTGAGATGAAGGGCAACGAAGTGGTGCGTATGGTGCCGCACAAGGACGGTCAGGCCAATCATGGTCATTCCTGCGTCAAGGGCCGCTTTGCCTGGGGTTACGCGACGCACAAGGATCGGATCACCAAGCCGATGATACGCAGCAAGATCAGCGATCCGTGGCGCGAAGTATCGTGGGACGAAGCGCTGACTTATGCCGCCAGCGAATTCCGCCGGATCCAGGCCAAACATGGCAAGGATTCAATCGGCGGCATCACTTCCTCACGCTGCACCAATGAAGAAACCTATCTGGTGCAAAAACTGGTGCGTGCCGCGTTCGGCAACAACAACGTCGATACCTGTGCTCGGGTTTGTCATTCTCCTACCGGCTACGGCTTGAAACAAACACTGGGCGAATCGGCCGGCACCCAGACTTTCGATTCGGTCATGAAATCGGACGTGATCATGGTGATAGGCGCCAATCCGGTCGCTGCGCATCCGGTGTTTGCCTCGCAAATGAAGCGGCGCTTGCGGCAAGGCGCCAAGCTGATCGTGATCGATCCGCGCACCACCGAGATGGTGAAGTCGCCGCATGTACAAGCCGATTACCATCTCAAGCTGCGGCCCGGCACCAACGTCGCCTTGATCACCGCGCTGGCGCACGTGATCCTGTCGGAAGGCTTGCAGAAAGAAGATTTCGTCGCCGAGCGTTGCGACCAGAAATCGTATGCCGACTGGAAGGAATTCGTACTGCGGCCGGAGAATTCGCCGGAAATGACGGCCGCTATCACCGGTGTCCCGGCAGACCAATTGCGCGGCGCGGCACGCCTGTTTGCTACCGCAGGCAACGGCGCGATTTATTACGGTCTCGGCGTGACCGAACATGCGCAAGGTTCAACCATGGTGATCGGCATCGCCAACCTGGCGATGGCAACCGGTAACGTCGGCCGCGAAGGCGTCGGCGTCAATCCCTTGCGTGGCCAGAACAATGTCCAGGGTTCCTGCGACATGGGTTCGTTTCCGCATGAATTGCCAGGCTATCGCCACGTTTCGGACAGCACCGTGCGCGGCGAGTTCGAACAAGCCTGGGGCGTCACCCTCAGCCCCGAGCCGGGTTTGCGGATTCCGAATATGTTCGATGCCGCGCTCGACGGCAGCTTCATGGGCCTGTACTGCGAAGGCGAGGACATCGTGCAGTCGGACCCAAACACCCAGCACGTCACCGCTGCATTGGCCGCGATGGAATGCATCGTGGTACAGGATCTGTTCCTCAACGAGACTGCCAAATATGCCCATGTGTTCTTGCCGGGATCGTCGTTCCTGGAAAAGGACGGCACTTTCACCAATGCCGAACGGCGCATCTCGCGGGTGCGCAAAGTGATGCCGGCCAAGGGCGGCAAGTCGGATTGGGAAGTCACAGTGGCCTTGTCCGAGGCGCTGGGATATCCGATGAACTACCAGCATCCGTCGCAGATCATGGATGAGATCGCGGCACTAACGCCTACTTTCCACGGCGTCAGCTATGCCAGGCTGGAGCAGCTGGGAAGCATCCAGTGGCCATGCAACGACGCCGCGCCGGAAGGCACGCCTATCATGCACATCAAGCAGTTTGTGCGCGGCAAGGGCAAGTTCATCAATACCCAATACTTTGCCACCGATGAAAAGATCACGCAGAAATTCCCCCTGATCCTGACTACCGGGCGGATCTTGTCGCAATACAATGTAGGGGCCCAGACCCGGCGTACCGAGAATGTCGAATGGCATAGCGAGGATCGGCTGGAGATCCATCCGCACGACGCCGAGGACAGAGGCATCAAGGATGACGATTGGGTCGGCATCGAATCGCGCGCCGGGCAGACCGTGCTGCGCGCTACGGTGACCGAACGGGTGCAGCCGGGCGTGGTCTACACCACCTTCCATTTCCCGGAATCGGGCGCCAATGTGATTACCACCGATAATTCCGACTGGGCTACCAATTGTCCTGAATACAAGGTCACTGCGGTGCAGGTCATGCCGGTCAGCCAGCCGTCCGCATGGCAGAAGCAGTTCAGTCGCTTCACCGAGCAGCAGTTGAAGCTGTTGCAGGGGCAGACTGGGCATGCGGCCGAGGCAGCGGTCAGCAAATAACAGCGCAAAAAAAGGAGGGGGGCAGCATGGTCATACCCGAATTCGCCAGCAGCACCGAAGTCGAGGTGCTGAAATGGCGTGACGGCGCCGCCAGCAAGAGTCGCGACGTGGTTGCGGAAGAAGTGCCGGTGGCGCTGGAATACAACGGCATTTCGCACGCCGTGATGATGGCGTCGCCGGCCGACCTGGAAGATTTTGCCCTGGGCTTTTCCTTGACCGAAGGAATCCTGCAGGATCGCAGCGAGTTGTTCGATTGCGAGATAGTCAGCGCGGCCGATGGCATCCAGGTGCAGATGCAGATTGCCAGCGAACGTTTTGTCGCACTCAAGGAAAAGCGGCGCAACCTGACCGGCCGTACCGGTTGCGGCCTGTGTGGCGCGGAAACCTTGCAGCAGGCAGTGCGCAAGCCGGCGCCGGTGGTTTCCGATGCACGCTTTTCTGCCGCCGTTATTTATGCCGCGATGGCCGCCATGCAGCAACAGCAGCATCTGCAACAAGTGACCGGCGCCACTCACGCCGCCGCGTGGCTGCAGGCTGACGGCGAGATCGCGCTGGTGCGGGAAGATGTCGGCCGCCATAACGCCCTCGATAAATTGATCGGGGCACTGGCGCAAAAAAATCCGCCGCAGGATTTTTCCAGCGGCGCGGTGCTGATCACCAGCCGCGCCAGTTATGAAATGGTGCAAAAGGCAGCCAGCATGGGATGCGGCTTTATCGTCGCGGTATCGGCGCCGACGGCGCTGGCGATCCGCCTGGCAGAGCAGGCTAACGTGACCTTGCTGGGTTTCGTGCGGCAACCCGGTCACGTGGTGTATACCCATCCGCAACGCGTATTGCCCTCATGAACCTAACCGCGTCAACCACAGAATCGCAGCAGAAAGGGTAAGTCCTATGAATTTGGAGCAGCTGGTGAAGATGGCGAATCAGATCGGTTCATTTTTCGAATCCATGCCTGACCGCCAGCAAGCCATGGCGGATCTCGCCAGCCACCTGAAGCGCAGCTGGGAGCCGCGCATGCGGCGCGAGTTGCTGGCGTATGTCGACCAACAAGGCGGTGCGGAGCTCCAGCCTTTCGTGCTGGAAGCGATTCACCTGCACGTCAGCACCTTGCAGTAACGCTTAGGCCCTAGCGCAAGAACACCATCTGCGAAGGGCTGCCCAGCCCGGTATAGCCGTCGATGAATTGCAGCTTGCCGCTGTACTTGTCGATGGCGAACTGGGTGATATTGTCGCTGCGCTGGTTCAAGGCGTAGATATAACGCCCCTGCGGTTCGATCACGATGCTGCGCGGATAATCGCCGCGCGTCCATGTTTCCGCCACCCAGCTGAGCTTGCCTTGCACGCCGACGGCGAACTGGGTGATGCTGTTATGCAAGCGATTCGCGACATACAGGAAACGGCCGTCGTGGCTTACGGTCAGCCCGGATGCAAAACTGCTTCCCTGATAATTTTTCGGCAAACTTGAAATGGTTTGCTGTTCTTGCAAAGTCCCGCTGGACTGGTCGAAGTGATAGAGCGTCAGGGTGGAGGCTTCTTCATTGATCAGGTAGACATATCTGCCGTTCGGATGAAATACAAAATGGCGCGGGCCGGCGCCTGCCGACGAGGCCTTGATGAAGGCCGGCGTATTGGGCGTCAAGCCGCCGTTGCTCTGGTCGAAGCGCCATTGATAGATGCGGTCCAGGCCAAGATCGGTCGAAAAGGCAAATTTGCCGCTGGGATCGCTGGCGATCATGTGGGCGTGCGGGGCGTCATGGCCGCTGACGGCGAAGCTGCCGCTGGGCGCGGCCTCCGGCTGCGCAACACCGGCCGGACCGGCGCTCTGCTGCACCGATGCCGCCGGCAGCAGACTGCCGTCCTCAGCCAGAGGAAAAGAGGCCACCGAGCCGCTGCCGTAATTGGCTGCCAGCAGATAGTTCTGTTTTGGCGTCAACGCCACATGCACCGGCATCTTGCCTTGCGCATCCTGCTGATTCAGCAAAGTCAGCGAGCCATCCGCCCGGTTCACCCCATACGCCGCCAGCACGCCGTGCTGGCTGTCTTTGTAACTGGCCACCTCACTTGCCACGTACAGCGTTTTGCCGGCCGCGTCGAGACTGAGCTGAGCGGCATTCGGCAAGTCGCTGACGAGTTTTACCCGGCTCAGCGCGCCTGACTGGCTATCCACTTTAAACAGATAGACACCTTCGCCGTTGGGGTTGTAAGTCCCGACATAAGCGAACAGGGCTGGGGGCGAAGGGGGTTCGGCTCTTAGCGGCATGCTGGTCATGGTGAGTAGTGCGATGGAGAGTGCCATTCTTTTGGATAGGCGGAGGAGGGCTGGTTGCATCTGCATATTGTCTCCGATAGCCGGGCTTGCTGTTCCGGAATTTCTTGTCAGATTGCTGCGATCAATGAATATAGGTGCATCCAAATCGAATGGCAACATGTAACTTACCCATCGCCATGTTATTCGTCGCCATGGGTAACATTTGTCGGGCGCCTCATATTGGAGCGCAAAGCACTGAAATGTAGGGAGCATTCAGGTTCTCGGCTAAAATGGCGCTCGCGATAAGACTTTGGTGAAGGCCTGGATGGACTTTCAATTCATTAGCCCCAGAAAAAATGCCCTGGTTTATCTGGTCAAGATCCTCACAGGCTGCTTGATCACCTGGTACGGACTGCGCGCCCTGGGTTTGGAAGAGCCGTACTGGGCCATGATTTCACTCATCATCGTGACCGAGCCGGATGTCAACCTGGCCAAGGCAAATTTCCGGGCCCGTTTGATCAATACCCTGAATGGCTGTGTGGTGGCTTGCCTGGCGCTGGTGCTGTTCGGTCCTGGATTCTTTTCCTTGCTGGTTGCTTTGGCAACATCGGTGCTGGTGGCCATGCTGTTGCAAAACTACCCCGCCAACTGGCGCCTGGGGCCGGCGACGGTGGTGATTTTGATGTCCGCTGCGATAGGCGGTAAAGGTCTGCACCAGGAGCTGGAATATGCTTTGTTGCGCGTCGGTGAGGTTGTTGCTGGCAGTACCGTGGCATTATTGCAATCGCTGGCGTATTCGTATGCACTCAAACGACTGGCGCCTAGCACTAGCTGATTTGCCCTTGCTGATGGCCCGCTGCGAGTTTCATTGATCGAATCTATCCGAATCTATTGACGTAATTTCCTTAGCAACACTATAGTGACAAAATGATTTCAGAATTCCATCAATTATCAGAAAAAATCGGCCAACTGGCCGAACTGACGCACGCCTTGCGTCGGGAAAATGCCGAACTGCGTCAGCGCGCAACCGCTTTGCAGAGTGAAAACGAAGAGCTGAAGCAACGCATCAGCGAAGCGCATCAGCGGGTTGCCGCATTGCTCGAGAAATTTCCGGCATTACCGCAAGAACTGTCGCAAGATCAGGAGCTTACATGAGCCAGTTAAGCGTTAACATCATGGGCCAGCCGTATACCCTGGCGTGCAAAGAAGGCGAAGAAAAGGCATTGCAGGAAGCCGTGACTTATCTGGACGGGAAAATGACTGCGATTCGCGACGCCGGAAAAATTCGCGGCAACGATCGCATCGCCGTCATCGCCGCGCTTGGCATCGCCGCCGAATTATTGGGGGCCAAAGCGCCTTCCGGTCCGTTGTCCGAGCTGACGGTATCGGAAGTAAAACAGAATATCGCCGCGATGCACACGGTGTTGGATGAGGCTCTGGCGGCACAGGAAGATTTGTTCTGATCGCCCGTTTAACCATGCTGCTGGCTGCATCGCCGCAAAAAAACTTTCGCCAAAAGGGGTTTGACTTGGGAATCGTTTGGAGTAGACTAACGACTCCTGCCGTGTTCGCGATTGTCATAAAATCCTTGAACCATTTATACGCAACGGCTGCGGAATTTTGTTCGATAGGTGTGAGCGTCGCTAGTCCGATGAGCCCGAAATTGAACTAACTGCGGCCAACTTGAATCGCTTTGGTTCAGGATGCCGACAAAGCGGCACAGGCGGGACTTGATTCTAAAGCGGCTGCATGCATATGCAGCCGCTTTTTTTATTTCTGCTTTTTTCTTATGTACGGGATAGGGACGAGGGATAGAGACGAGGGACAGAGACGAAATGAATTATTGGCTAATGAAATCCGAGCCGGACGACGCCAGTATCGACGACGTGCTGGCCATGCCGCAGCAGACCATTGCGTGGTATGGCGTGCGCAATTATCAAGCGCGCAATTTCATGCGCGATGCGATGCAGGTCGGCGACGGCGTGCTGTTCTATCACTCCGGTTGCGCCGTGCCGGGGATAGCCGGCCTGGCTGAGGTGGCGAGTACGCCTTATCCTGACAACACGCAGTTCGATCCAAAAAGTAAGTATTTCGACGCCAAGGCCGAGCGCGAAAACCCGCGCTGGATGCTGGTAGATGTGCGCGCCCTGAAGAAAACGCGCCTGATCGCTTTGCCGGAATTACGCCAACAGGAAGCGCTGGCCGAGATGCAGATCCTGCGTCGCGGCAACCGGCTTTCGATCACCCCGGTCAGCGCCGCCGAATGGCGGCACATCGGCAAGCTAATGAAGGCTTGATCGGCAAGCTTATGAAGGCATGACGCCGCCTGCGGTTGGGATGGTAGCTGTGGTATGAGCTGCATAGAGTTCGCGTAATACATTCTTTTGCACTTTGCCCATGGTGTTGCGCGGCAGTTCCTCGGCGAAAAACACATGCTTGGGCACCTTGAAATTGGCGATTGTGGTTTTCATCATGGCGATCACGTCCGCAGTTGTCAGTGTGGCTTCCGGCCGTTTCACGATGACTGCAGTCACAGCCTCACCGAAATCAACGTGCGGAATGCCGATTACAGCTGATTCCAGCACGCCATCGATTTCATCTATCAGGCTTTCGATTTCCTTTGGATAGACGTTATAACCGCCGGAAATGATCAGATCCTTGCTGCGGCCGACGATCGCCAGATAGCCATCGTTATCGAATTTGCCGACGTCGCCGGTCTTGAAATAACCGTCGGCGGTGAATTCCTCTGCAGTCTTTTCCGGCATGCGCCAGTAACCGTGGAATACATTCGGCCCCTTGACCTGGATTTCACCGATTTCGCCGGCTTCACAAGCTGTACTGCAAGCAGCTTCGCCACCATCGCTGTCAGTCTTGATCAAGCGCACCGAGACCCCCGGCAGCGGCAAGCCGACGGTGCCGCCGCGCCGCTCCTGTGCATATGGATTGGAAGTGAGCATGGCGGTTTCGCTCATGCCGTAGCGTTCTAATATGGTGTGTCCAGTACGTTCGATAAATTCTGCAAAGGTATCGGCTAGTAACGGCGCCGAGCCGGATACAAACAGGCGGATATTGCGACAAGTGTTGCGATCGAATTCGCTGCTCGCCAACAGCCGCACATAATAAGTAGGCACGCCCATGAAAATCGTGCTGCGCGGTAGCTGGCGGCAGACTTCTGCGGCCTCGAATTTCGGCAGGAAAATCATTTTGCTGCCGTTCAGCAGTGCGCCGTTGGCGGCTACCAGCAAGCCGTGAATATGGAACAGCGGCAGCGCATGCAGCAAGACGTCATCAGCTTGCCAATGCCAGTATTGCTGCAGCACCTGGGCGTTCGAAGCGATATTACCGTGTGAAAGCATGGCGCCCTTGCTGCGGCCGGTGGTGCCCGAGGTATACAAGATGACGGCGAGGTCGCCGGCTTGTTTTTCAACTGTCTCAAACTGGTCCGGGTGATGCATGGCGCGCGCCAGCAGCGAGCCGGAATTGCGGCGGTTGTTGCCACCTTCGTCCAGGGTGAACAGATGCCGGGTGCCGGCCTTGAAAGCAATTTGCGCCACCCAGCCGAAATTCTGCGGCGAGCAAACGAATACCGCCGGTTCTGCATCGCCGATGAAATATTCGATTTCCGCAGCGCGGTAGGCGGTGTTCAGCGGCAAATAGACGAAACCGGCGCGCAGGGTTGCCAGATAGAGTATCAACGCCTCCGCTGATTTTTCCACCTGCACGGCAATCCGCGCACCGCTCGGCAACCCCAGGCTGCTGAACAAATTGGCGATCCTGGCGGAGGCGCGTTCGACGTCGCTCCAGGTGTAGTACTGGCCATCGTGGGTTTCGATGCAGCAAGCGGTTTTGTCGGCTGGAAAGCGCGATGCGAAAAGGCTGTAAAGATTGGCTGTCATAGGTAACGCGGGGAAGGTTTGCGGCAGGTAGGTGGAATGCGTTCGCCTGACCACGGTTGGGCGGCAGGGCGAACGCTACGCTGCGGTTCAGGTAGAAGATTTGCTGGCGGCCTTGATTGGCGGCGCAGCGGCCGCGCCGGCGTACTGGCGCGGATTTCTATAGGCGATGATCAGCAGCACGATGCCAAGCACGATCATCGGCACCGACAGCATCTGGCCGGCGGAAATGGTGATGCCGCCAAACGTCACGTTATAGTCCGGCACGCGGAAATATTCGGTGAAGAAACGGGCGCAGCCATACAGCAGCGAGAACATGCCGGCCACCGCCATGCGCGGCCGCGGTTTGCGCGAGAACAGCCAGAGGATGATGAACAGCAGTACGCCGTCTACCAGCATCTGATAAATCGGCGAAGGATGGCGCGGCAGGCTGTCGACATTTGGCCAGATCATGGCCCAAGGCAGCGATGGATCGGACACCACCCGGCCCGGCAGTTCACCGTTGATGAAATTGCCGAGGCGGCCGGCGGCGTAGCCGAGCGGCACCATGGGTGCGATGAAATCCATGATGTCCATCAGTTTGCGGCCGGCCTTGCGGCCCCACCACGCCATCGCGATCATGACGCCGATGAAACCACCGTGGAACGACATGCCACCCTTCCAGACCGCGATGATTTCGGCCGGATGCGAAAAATAATAGGAGGGATCGTAAAAGAACACCTGGCCCAGGCGGCCGCCGATCACCACCCCCAGCACGCCATAGAACAGCATGTCGTCGATATTCTCTTTTGTCCAGCCGGCGGCGGCAATATGCGCTTGCTTGATCCTGATGCGGCCGAGCCAGATGAACTGGATGAAAGCCAGCAGATACATCAGGCCGTACCAGCGCACGTGGAGCGGCCCTAAAGAGAAGGCGATCGGATCGGGCAAAGGATGAATCAGCATGTTCTATTACTTTCTTAATAATTCCAAAAAGGCTTGCAATACCGGTGAAACATTATCGCGGCGCCAGGCCAGGCCGGTCTCGACCAGCGGCGTCTGATCCTGCAGTTCGCGATAATCGACCCCTGGGCGTTGCAGGTTCGACACCGATTGTGGCACAAGCGCGATTCCCATGCCAGCCGACACCAGGCCGACGATGGTTTGCATCTGGATCGCTTCCTGGCCGATATGCGGGGTGACGCCAGCGGCGCGGAAGCAGCCCAGGATAGTATCGTGAAAGCCCGGCGAGATACGGCGCGGGAAGATAATCAAGGGCATCTCGGCCAGCGAACTCAAGGCGATCTTGCCCTTGCTGCGCAGCACCTTGAGGCCGCTCGGGGCAGCCAGAATCAGCGGTTCCGACAACACCGGCTGATAATCCAGCGCCAGTTTGGCCTTGTCCGGCAGCGGCGGAATCAGCAGGCCGGCATCGATCCTGCCTTCCATCAATTGCGCCAGCTGCAGATCGCTGGTGGCTTCCTGCAAATCGATTTGCACCTGCGGGTAAGCCTCACGAAACGCGCGCAGCAAAGGCGGCAAGATACTGTAATCGGCAGTCGAGACAAACGATAGCGTCAGCAAGCCGGATTCGCCGGAAGCGGCGCGCCGCACCAGATCAGGCAAGCTGGACGCCTGCTGCAGCAAGCGTTGTGCTTCCGGCAGCAACGCCAGCCCGGCCGACGTCAGCGCAACGCTGCGTTTGGTGCGCGCAAACAAGGGCGTGCCAAGATTGGCTTCGAGCGCCTGGATTGCCTGCGATAAGGGCGGTTGCGTCATGTGCAAGCGTAGCGCCGCGCGACCAAAGTGCTTTTCTTCGGCAACCGCGACGAAATAGCGCAGTTGCCGCAACTCTATGTTCATAACCTCGTACCTAATAAAAAAGCCGGAGAGGAGCCGGCTTTTGGTATTGCGTAACGATCAACTTTCCGCGCATTTCAACGGCCAGGGCGCTTATGCTTGTCGAAAGTTTTCTTGACCCGTTCCTGCCTGGTTTTTTCGAGTTCTTCATGGGCGCGCCGTTTGTCCAGGCCGAGCATCGGTTCCAGGAACTCAAACCAGATAAAGGCTACCGCCATCAGGCCGGCGATCCACCACCAGGATATGCCGGCAAACGGACCGATCTCGAAGTATTTTAATGCTATTAACGAAACGATAATAATGATCAATGGCATGGTATTCCCTTTTTCCTTGCGGAAAGGATAGGGCGAAAGATGGCGCTGGTCAACGCATGTTTGATCTGATACGTTAATCTGATACGTTGATTTAATATGTCAAATCCCAGATGTATGTTGGTGTTTCCGGGATATGAGAGAATGCGGACGGGCAGGTAAAATGGTGTCACTTTTTTTGACGGAGATAAGAATGAAACGTTTGTTGATCTGCGCATTGCTAGGCGCAATGGCTTCAGGTTCCGCTCTGGCCGACGCCGGTCTGGATCTGGCAAAATCGAAGAACTGTATGGCTTGTCACTCGGTGCAAAACAAGGTGGTCGGCCCGGCATACAAAGACGTTGCAGCGAAATTCGCCGCTCAAAAAGGCGCTGAAGACATGCTGGTGCAGAAAGTCATGAAGGGCAGCACCGGCACTTGGGGTGCAATCCCGATGCCAGCTAATCCGCAAGTGACCGAGGCCGAAGCGCATACGCTGGTGAAATGGATTTTGTCGCAGAAGTGATAGCGCAAGCTATGCTGCAAACAGGGCGCTCAAGTGAGCGCCTTTTTTTACGGCCATAGTTTGCAGAGTCAAAAAAAAAAGCGCCCCGGTAAGCGGAACGCTTTTTGCAGCAAATGCCAAGAACCGTTATTTAGTCACGGTCAACAGGGTGCGCTCACCGTTTCTGTAGGTATACAAGGTGATGGTGCCGTCCTGGATGTCGCCCTTGGCGTCAAATGCGATCATGCCGGTCACGCCCTTGTGGTGGATCTTGGCCAGTTCCGGCAGATATTTTTTCGGATCGGCCGACTTGGCTTTTTGCATGGCGTCTGCCATGACCATCAAGGCATCGTAGGTGTATGGCGCGTAGATCACGACGTCCTTGCCGTATTTCTGTTTGTAGGCGGTCTTGAATTGGTCCAGGCCTTTTTTGGCAGACTCTTCCACACCGCCGGCTTCGGCGCAAATCACTTGATCGTTGCTGATGCCGTCACCTGCCAGTTTCGGCAGATCGGAAGTGCAGATGGCGTCGCCGCCCATGTACTTGGCGGCAATCCCCAGTTGTTTCATCTGGCGCAGCATGGGGCCGCCGCCGGCATCCAGTCCGCCGAAGAATATGACGTCAGGTTTCTTGGCTTTGAACGAAGTCAGGATGGCGTTGAAGTCGGTCGCCTTGTCGTTGGTGAATTGGGTGGCGACGATAGTCATGCCGGCGGCTTTGGCAGCCTTGGAGAATTCTTCCGCCAGGCCCTGGCCGTAGGCGGTGCGGTCGTCGATCACGGCAGCGGTTTTGGCATGCAGCGTCTTGGCGGCATAACGGCCCAGGGCGCCGCCCAGCTGGCTGTCGTTGGCGACCACGCGGAAGGTGGTATTGAAGCCTTGCTGGGTATATTTTGCGCTGGTGGTCGAAGGCGAAATTTGCGGAATGCCGGCATCGTAATAAATCTTCGAAGCAGGAATCGAGGTACCCGAATTGACGTGGCCGATGACGCCGGCAACCTTGGCGTCGACCAGTTTCTGCGCTACCGCGGTAGCTTGTTTCGGATCGGATGCGTCGTCTTCCGTCATCAATACGAATTTGGTTTTCTTGCCATCCAGCGTGATGCCTTTTGCGTTGAGTTCTTCGATCGCCATCTTGGCGCCGTTTTCATTGTCTTTGCCGATGTGGGCGATAGGGCCGGTGATCGGGCCGACGTGGGCGATCTTGACCGTTTGTTCTTGCGCGTATGCGCTGGCAGAGAGGGACAACGCGATCGCCGCGGCCAATGGAATCATTTTGATTTTGCGCACCAGATTTTCTCCTAAGGATTTACAACGGAATTAGTAGTAAGTTTTTTAGACATCCGACTTCAATCAGTAGTTCGGTCTGTTCAGGGCCCTAAACGTTACAACATAACAATTGCTTCGCAAAGCGGTTTTATACATTTTTTATCAACCCGGCAGAATGTGGCGCGCGCGGAAATAAAAAAGCGCCCCGGCGCTAAGGCCGGGGCGCTTTTGCAAAACAGTTGACTATGATTTACTTGGTCACGGTCAACAAGGTGCGCTTGCCATCCTTGTAGGTGTACAAGGTCAGCGTACCGTCCTTGATATCGCCCTTGGGATCGAAGGCGATCATGCCGGTCACGCCCTTGTGCTGGATCTTCGCCAGTTCCGGCAGATATTTCTTCGGATCGACGGAGTTGGCTTTTTGCATGGCTTCCACCATGGTCATCACCGAATCATACGAGTAAGGCGCGTACAGTTTGACTTCAGCGTTGTACTTCTTCTGGAACGCCGCCTTGAAATTGTCCAAGCCTTTCTTGCCGGATTCTTCGACACCGCCGGCTTCGGCGCACACCACTTCGTCATTGATCAAGCCATCGCCTGCCAGCTTGCCCAGCTCGGCAGTACACATGCCGTCGCCGCCCATGAACTTGGCCTTGATGCCGAGCGCCTTCATCTGCCGCAGCATCGGACCAGCTACTGCATCCATGCCGCCGAAGAAAATCACATCCGGATTCTTGGCTTTGATCGAGGTCAGGATGGCGTTGAAGTCGGTTGCCTTGTCGTTGGTGAACTGGGTTGCGACAATATTGACGCCAGCGCTTTTTGCGCCTTTAGCGAATTCCTGTGCAACCCCTTGGCCGTAAGCGGTGCGATCGTCGATCACGGCGATATTCTTGGCCTTCAGCGTAGTAGCTGCATAACGTCCCAGCGTGCCGCCCAGTTGGCCGTCGTTGGCGACCACCCGGAACACGCTGTTAAAGCCTTGTTGCGTGTATTTCGGGCTGGTGGCGGCGGGCGAGATTTGCGGGATGCCGGCATCGTAGTAAATCTTCGAGGCTGGAATCGTGGTGCCTGAATTCAGGTGGCCGATGACGCCGTCGATCTTGGCGTCCACCAGCTTTTGCGCGGCAGCAGTGCCTTGCTTCGGATCGGAAGCATCATCTTCCGCCAGCAGCATGAATTTGACTTTCTTGCCGCCGATGGTAACGCCTTTGGCGTTCAATTCTTCGACTGCCATTTTGGCGCCGTTTTCCATGTCTTTGCCGAGATGGGCAGAAGGACCTGTAACCGGGCCGACATGGCCGATCTTGACGATTTGTTCCTGAGCGCAAGCTGAGCCGGCAGCGCTCAGGGCCAACGCGATTGCTGCAACCAACGGCAACATTTTGTTCTTCATCTGCACGTATTTCCTCCTAAGGATTTATATAAGTAAGTAAAGTCACTCCGCTCTTCAATGAGCGGAACATGTAAACGTTACAGCAGAACAAAATCTTCGCAAAGAGTTTTCCTGTGTTTTAGACAATACCCTTGCGATCTATGCGGGGATTAGCGGTGCGGAGCGGGAGGATTTTGTGCGAGAGGGAGAGAGCAATCGCAGCGTTGGCAACGGCATGCGGGTTCTTTGGAGAGAATAAAAAAAAAGCGCCCCGGCTAGCGGGGCGCTTTCAGATGCAGCGAAATACGATTATTTTGTCACTGTCAGCAAAGTGCGTTTGCCATCCTTGTAGGTGTACAAGGTCAGCGAACCGTCCTTGATGTCGCCCTTAGGATCGAACGAGATCACGCCCGTCACGCCCTGATGGTGAATCTTCGCCAGTTCCGGCAAGTATTTTTTCGGATCGGACGACTTGGCTTTTTGCATGGCGTCAACCATTGTCATCAACGCGTCGTATTCATACGGTGCGTAGATCACGACTTCCTGGTTGAATCTCTTTTGGTAAGCCACCTTGAAGGCGTCCAGCGCAGCCTTGCCTGCATCCGGCACACCGCCCGCTTCGGCGCAGACTACCTGGTCGTCTTTCAAGCCAGCGCCGGCCAGCTTGGCCAGTTCAGTGGTGCACAAGCCATCGCCGCCCATGTATTTGGCCTTGATGCCGAGCTGGTCCATCTGACGCAGCATCGGGCCGCCGACTGCATCCATGCCGCCGAAGAAGATCAGGTCAGGATTCTTGGACTTGATGGAAGTCAGAATCGCATTGAAATCGGTGGCTTTGTCGTTGGTGAACTGAGTCGCGACGATATTGGCGCCTGCCTTCTTGGCGCTCTTGGTGAATTCTTCCGCAACCCCTTGACCGTAGGCGGTACGGTCATCGATCACCGCGACATTCTTTGCCTTCAGCGTATTGACGGCGTAACGGCCCAGGGTGCCGCCCAGCTGGCCATCGTTGGCCACCACGCGGAACGCGGTGTTGAAGCCTTGCTGGGTGTACTTAGGATTGGTAGCGGATGGCGAGATTTGTGGAATACCTGCATCGAAATAAATCTTCGATGCCGGGATGGTTGTGCCGGAATTCATGTGGCCGATAACACCCTTGACCTTGGCGTCCACCAGCTTCTGCGCAACTGCAGTCCCTTGTTTCGGATCGGAGGCGTCATCCTCGGAAGCCAATACGAAGGTGACTTTTTTACCGCCGATCATGGTGCCTTTGGCGTTCAATTCCTCGATCGCCATGGTGGCGCCGTTTTCATTGTCCTTGCCGATATGAGCGTTGGGGCCTGTCAAGGGGCTGACCTGGCCGATGGTGACTACTTCCTGTGCCGAAGCTGGACCGGCGAAAGAAAAAGCCATGGCAATTGCGCCAACCAACGGAATCATTTTGATCTTGTTTTGCATGAACGTCCTCCTGAGGATTTAAAATAAACCAAACATTTATAGTTTCACCATCCGCTGCTTTTTATTACATATTCAGTACTCTGAATAAAAGCAACGTTACAACATAAAAAACGCTTCGCATAGCTGTTTTTTTTGCGAATTCTTAAAACAGCCGGAGCTACCCTTAACACCTTGGCATGAGCAAACATTACACTCTCGACAAAGTCGATCGCAAACTACTCAACTTGCTGCAGCGCGACAATCAGATGCCGACCCGCACCCTGGCCGACAAAGCGCACATTTCACAGCCAACCTGCCTGCGCCGCCTGCGCGATTTGCGCGACGCCGGCGTGATCAGCGCCGACGTCTCCCTGGTCGATCCTTTCGCGCTCGGCTACGGCATGCTGGCCTTTCTCGAAATCTCGCTGAATCACCAGTCGGACGAACACATGCAGGAATTCGAGCTGCGCATGAACAAGGAAGTCGAAGTCATGCAATGCTATTTCGTGTCCGGCGATTACGATTATTTCCTAGTCGTGCATGTGATCGATATGGATGCCTACTATCAGTTTGTGCGCCGGGTTATTTCCGGCTCCGGCAATGTCCGTCATTTCCAATCTCGTTTTCCCATGAAACGCGCCAAATTCGTTACCCGCGTCGCCTTCGACGAGAAGCCGGCAACGGTCGAGGTGCGCAGCGTCAAATGATGCACTCGAACAGTGCGCCTGACTGACAAAAGCGGCAGCCCTATCGATTCCCGCAGACACTTACGCAAAAACCGGGCCATGCCTTGAGGCAACCCTGCGCAGGTAAAAAAAAAGACCGGCGCTGTCACCAGCACCGGTCTTTTTTCATCGCCTTGCTACAACAGGCGTAAGGCTCATCATGCTTGCACAGGGCGCGGCAAAATCAATGGCTGCGGCGCTTGCCGTGGCATGCCGGTAAACGCAAAATCGACTTCCGGCCGGCGGCCCGAGACGATCTCGGCGATGGCGCGTCCGGAACCGCAACCCATGGTCCAGCCGAGCGTGCCGTGGCCGGTATTGAGGAACAGATTGCTGATTTTGGTTTTGCCGATATACGGCACGTTGGATGGCGTCATCGGGCGCAAGCCGGTCCAGTAAACCGGATTATCGTAATCGCAGCCGTCCGGGAACAACTCGCGGGTGCGGCGGGTAATCGCTTCGCAACGGGTAGTGTTGAGTTCGCGTGTGTAACCGTTCAGTTCGCAAGTGCCGGCCACGCGCAGGCGGTCGCCCAGGCGCGACACCACCAGCTTGTAGCCGTCGTCGGTCAGCGAAACGCTTGGCGCTGCGTCGGAGTTGGTGATGCGATAGGTGGCGGAATAACCCTTGCCCGGATAAATCATCAATTCGATGCCTAGCGGCTTCAGCAACGGTGTCGAGAAGCTGCCCATGGCGACCACGAAGGCGTCCGCATGCAGCACTTCGTGACGGCCGTCGGCGTTGATCACTTCAACCCCGGTGATCTTGGCGCTGGCGCCGCTGCCCTCGGTAATCAGGCGGGTGACGCTGGTGTTGTACTGGAAATTGACGCCGGCTTCGGCGGCTTTATCGGCCAGCCCCGAAGTGAATTTGTAGACGTCGCCGGATTCATCGGTGGCGGTAAAATCGCCGCCGACGATCTTGTCGCGGATGCGCGCCAGCGCTGGTTCGATCTTCACCACTTCATCGGCGCTGATGGAATCGCGCGGGCAGCCCAGGTCACGCATCAGTTGCGCGGCCGGCAGCGAGATATCGAATTCTTTTTGTTCGGTATAAAAATGCAGGATGCCGCGTGTCAGGCAATCGTAGTCGACGCCGGTTTCGGCGCGCACTGCTTGCAAGGTCTGGCGGCTGTATTCGCAGATGGCGACGATCTGGCGGATATTGTCGTTGGTGCGGGCCGGCGTGCATTCACGCAGGAAATTCAGCGCCCATTTCCATTGCAGCCATTCCGGACGGAAGCGATACAGCAGTGGCGCATCTTCCTGCCCCAGCCATTTCAATACCTTCAGCGGCGCTTGCGGATTGGCCCAAGGTTCGGCGTGCGATACCGAAATCTGGCAACCGTTGGCAAAACTGGTTTCCTGTGCCGCACCCGGCTGGCGTTCGATCACTGTCACGTCGTGACCTTCCTTGTTCAGGAACCATGCAGAAGTGGTTCCGATAACGCCAGCGCCCAATACAATTACTTTCATTTCATCTCCAAAAACATCCGTTGTCTTACAAATTAGTTACAAATGAGTTACTAATGAGCTACGTTCTCAATAGCGTTATTGTAAGAAAACGGAGGTTTTTTAGGCGATCAAAATGAGCTCAATTTTTTTTACTTTTATCTATGGCGATACAAATTGTGATTGGAAAACAAAAAAATATTGCTAAATGTTTGTTTTTTTCAATTTGACTAATTCCAGCGATACTGCTCTGGAAATGACCTCGTCCAGGGTTTGATGCAAACCATTCCTGATTTGCGCCGCCATGCCTTCCACCGCAGTCTGTAAAACGTCCGCCAGGCCGTCACGAACCCTTTGTTCGATGACGAAATCGATCCGGTCCTGCAACTGTTGCAGCACTTTTTCCCTTACCTCAGCCTCTAACCGCTCCCAGTCATGCCGGCTCAGGGTGGGTTGTGCAACGGTTTCCCGCTGCGCCACGGGCAGTTCAAAATTATCTTCATCGCCGACCGGCGCAGCGGCAACGCTGGCAACTGGCGCTTGCGGCGTCTCTATAACGTCGGTCAAAGTCGGCAGCGGAACAATGACCTCGGTCAATAAAGGGATATTGGCGTCATGTTTACCGTTGGGCATTACGGATTCCTCTATACATTGTCAGCAACAAAATGGGTCAGCGGATAACCGCGTTGCTGGTAAAACCGATAGCGCTCGCGGCCGCCGGCCTTGTCGTCGTCGGCCAGCGAGATGATTTCAAACATTCTTTCGAAGCGGGCGAAATGCTGCGGGGTTTTGCCGGAAAGGTTGATCAGGATCTGGTGATGCGGCCACTCGGTCTCTTCGTCGGCGGCCAGGATCACCGGAGTTTGCGCCGCCAGCGGATCGCCGGCCCTGACGTGCGGCAGGAAATCGTGCTCGGAAAATGTCCAGAGCGCCCGGTCCAGCGTCGCCAGATCCTCGGTATTACTACTCAATATGACGATCTGGCGCTGTGCCGTGCGGGCTTTACGCACCAACCGGCAGGTGTACAGAAATTTGTCCGAAATATTGGTGTGAAAGTCGATTTGCGTCATGAGTAGTGATAGTCGGGCCGTGAGGTCTTAAAAGCGGAATCCAGGTGGCGCGTTGCCAGCCGCCGGCAGGGAATCGCCGTTGTTGGCTGCTTTCGCTCCGTTAGCTGCCGGCGCCGTGGTTTTGTCGGAGGAGCCGGCCGCGGGCGCGGCGGCTACCGGCGCTGCATTGCGATAGGTTTTTGGCAAGAGATTCTTTTCCGGATAACCGGCTGCCGTCAGCGCCGTGCCCCAGGCGCTGGCGGAGAAACCGCTTTCCTTGCTGCGGCCAACGGTCAGCAGCGGCAAGTCGTTTGAGCTGCTGATCTTGCGTACGGCGGCAATATCGTCATTGCTTTTCACGGTTTTTTCGCTGAATGGAATGCCGCGCTGATTCAGCATTTTGCGGCCATCGTCGCAGGGGATGCATTTATCCGCGCTATACAGTGTGACGGGATTGTTCTTGACCGCCAGCGCCACTTCATAAGGCAAGCCGTCGCTGGCGTCGCCTGCGCCGGAGGCAGCGGTTTTCTGTTGCGTCACGTTGCCCTTGGCCGGTGGCGTATCGCTGTAAGTGACTTTGCCATCCGGACCGGTCGATTTATACAGTTGCGCTTGCGCGCCGGCGGCCAGCATCAGCAAAAAAAACGTTGCAGCGAATTTCGTCCCGGCTTTGGTCCCGGCTTCTATCCCAACTCTCATCCTTTTCCCCTTATTTGTAAGAATCGCCGACGTGCGGCGAAGGTTTTGCCTGTGTTGGTATTGCTTTGCTTCTGGTTTTCTAGCTTCTGGTTTTTTCTATTTACGCCGCCATGCCGCTATGCCGCAACAAGGCGTCTATGCTTGGCTCACGTCCGCGAAATGCCTTGAACGATTCCAACGCCGGGCGCGAGCCGCCGACGGCAAGGATTTCGTCGTGGAATTTTCTGCCGGTCTCGGCCGACACCACATTGCCGTCATGCGCGGCCGCTTCTTCAAACGCACTATACGCATCGGCCGACAGTACTTCAGCCCATTTGTAGCTGTAATAACCAGCCGCGTAGCCGCCTGCGAAAATGTGGCCGAACGAGTGCTGGAAACGGTTGAACGGCGGCGGGCTGATGACCGCGATCTTGGCGCGTACCTGGTCGATCACGTCTTGCACGCTTTGGCTGCCATACGGATCGTAATCGTCGTGCAAGTGCATGTCGAACAGGGAGAATTCGACCTGGCGCAAGGCCTGCAGCCCGGATTGGAAATTCTTGGCGGCGATCATCTTGTCGAACAGCGCGCGCGGCAACGGTTCGCCGCTTTCCGCCTCGGAGCTCATGTGCTGCAAGACATCCCACTCCCAGCAGAAATTCTCCATGAATTGCGAAGGCAATTCGACTGCATCCCATTCGACGCCGGAAATGCCGGATACACCGAGCTCGTCGACCCGGGTCAGCATGTGATGCAAGCCGTGGCCGAACTCGTGGAACAGGGTGATCACTTCGTCATGCGTAAACAAAGCGGCTTTGGCGACGCCGTCGACTACTGCCGGCGCGGTGAAGTTGCAGGTCAGGTAAGCGATCGGGGTTTGTATTTCGCTGCCGAGGCGGCGCCGGGCGCGCGCATCGTCCATCCATGCGCCGCCGCGTTTGCCGTTGCGGGCATACAGGTCGAGATAAAACTGGCCGATCAGCTTGCCGTCTTTTTGAATCCGGAAAAACTTGACGTCCGGGTGCCATACCGTTGCCTGGTCGGCGCTGATATCGACCGAAAACAGTTTCTGCACCAGCTGGAACAAGCCGGCGACCACCACCGGTTCCGGGAAATATTGTTTTACTTCCTGCTCGGAAAAAGCGTAACGCTGCTCGCGCAGTTTTTCCGCGGCATACGCCAGATCCCAGGCTTCCAGCGAGGCCAGGCCCAGCTGTTCTGCGGCGAAGGCGCGCAGCTCGGCCAGATCCTGTTCGGCAAACGGACGGGCGCGCTGGCCCAGGTCTTGCAGGAAGTGCATTACTTCAGCCGAGGTCTTGGCCATTTTCGGCACCAGCGACAGTTCGGCGTAATTCTCGAAGCCCAGCAGTTTCGCTTCTTCATTACGCAAACGCAGGATCTCGACAATGTTCGCGCTATTGTCCCATTCCGGGTTTTCGCCCAGTTCGGATGCCTTGGTGGCATTGGCGCGATACATTTTTTCACGCAAGGCGCGGTTGTCCGCGTATTGCAGGATCGGGAAATAAGAAGGGAAATGCAGCGTGAATTTGTAGCCCGGCTGGTCGTCTTGCTCGGCGGCGGCGCGCGCTGCCTGGCGCACATCGTCCGGCAGCCCGGCCAATTCCGCTTCGTCGGTGACGAACAAACCGTAGGCGTTGGTGGCGTCGAGGATGTTTTCCGAGAAGCGGGTGGTCAGCGCTGCGTGTTTTTCCTGGATTTCGGCGAATCGGGCTTTCTTTGCCGGCGCCAGTTCGGCGCCACCCAGCTTGAAATCGCGCAAGGCGTTGTCGACGATCTTGCGCCGTGCCTCTGACAGGTCGGCAAATGCGGGATTATTCCTGATGGCCTTGTACTTGTCGAACAAGGCCAGGTTTTGCGCCAGCGCGGTCCAGAATTCGATCAGCTTCGGCTGGTTCTCGTTATATGCAGCGCGCAATTCCGGCGTGTCGGCTACCGCATTCAAATGGCTGACAATGCCCCAGGCACGGCTCAATTTCTCGGTCACGTGTTCCAGCGGCAGCACAAAATTGTCCCAGGTGACGGCGTCGGTGGACGCTTCCAGCTGGGCGACCACGGTATGCGCCTGTTGCAGCAGCGCCGCAATCGCCGGCGTGACGTCGGCTGGCGTGATCTGGTCGAATTTGGCCAGACCGGAAAAGTCGAGCAGGGGATTGCTGGCCTTGATAGCGGTAGATGTCATTGCAATTACATTCTTTCAGCAGCTTCGATGGTATTGACCAGCAGCATGGTGATGGTCATCGGCCCGACGCCGCCTGGCACCGGGGTGATATAACCCGCTACCTCTTTGGCGTTGGCGAAATCGACATCGCCGCACAACTTGCCGTGATCGTCGCGGTTCATGCCGACGTCGATCACGGCAGCGCCGGGCTTGATCATGTCAGCGGTGACGATATTGCGTTTGCCGGTAGCCACCACCAGGATGTCAGCCATGCGCGTGTGCAGGCCAAGGTCACGGGTCTTGGAATTACAGATGGTGACAGTGGCGCCGGCTTGCAAGAGCAGCATGGCTTGCGGTTTGCCGACGATATTCGAGGCGCCGACGATCACCGCATGGGCGCCGCGCACAGGGAAATTCACCGATTCCAGCATCTTCATCACGCCGTAAGGCGTGCATGGGCGGAACAGCGGCTGGCCGGTCATCAACAGGCCGGCGTTGCTGATGTGGAAACCGTCGACATCCTTTTCCGGCGCGATGGCTTCGATCACTTTGTGGGCGTCGATGTGGGCCGGCAACGGCAGTTGCACCAGGATGCCATTGATCTTCGGATCCTGATTCAAGGCGTCGATACGGGCCAGCAGAGCCGCTTCGGTGAGATCGGCGTCATATTTTTCGAACACCGAATGCAAACCGTTGTCTTCGCAAGCCTTGACCTTGTTGCGCACATACACTTGCGAAGCCGGGCTGTCGCCGACCAGGATCACCGCCAAACCAGGCTGCTTGCCCTGCGCGGTCAGCACGGCCGCGCGGCTGGCGACGTCGGCGCGTAGTTGTTTTGAAAGGAGATTTCCGTCGATCAGTTGGGCTGGCATAGTGGTGGCATTGAAAAATTAAAAGCAAAGCAGGATTATAAGGGTTGAGCACCCATAAGTTTGCGTCGGCGGCGAGTTCCTTGCGGATTCTTGTAAATTTATCGATGCTTGTCTATTTGATAAAGTATCGTGTCATCCAGCGTGATTTTCGCTAGCCGATTGCACTCCAGGCGACATCCAACGCGTTCTTTCATTTTCGGCTATTCTCGCCTTCTACGACATCTGCATGTCACTACTTGCGACGGTTATAAGGCAGTGAACAAAGCAAAAAACGCCCCAAGAGCCTGAGATGACAAATTTAAAAAAGGATGCTGAATTGACTGATCAATACACTCGCCGGCTGGCGCTGCTAGGGCAAGAGCAGCATCGCGGCTTGCTAGGCCAGGGCTTGCGCGGCATCGAGAGAGAAACCTTGCGGGTCGACGGCAATGGCCGGCTGGCCCTGACGCCGCATCCGCCGGCGCTGGGTTCGGCGTTGACGAACCCGCAGATCACCACCGATTATTCTGAATCGCTACTGGAATTCATCACTCCCGCCGAGCATGACATCGGCACCGCGCTGACCGAGCTGGATGCGATTCACCGTTTCGTGTATTCGAAGCTGGGGGATGAATTGCTGTGGAGCGAATCGATGCCGGCCCATCTGCCGGCCGAAGAACAGATTCCTATCGCCTGGTACGGCACTTCGCACATGGGCATGCTGAAACATGTCTACCGGCGCGGCCTGGCGCTGCGCTACGGCAAACGCATGCAATGCATCGCCGGCATCCATTACAACTATTCGCTGGCTGAAGCTGTGTGGCCGGTGTTGCAGGCAGCCGAGGGCGACGGCGGCACGGCGATGCATTTTCAATCGGAAAGCTACATCGCGCTGGTGCGCAATTTCCGCCGTTACAGCTGGCTGCTGATGTATCTGTTCGGCGCTTCGCCGGCCTTGTCGACCTGTTTTCTCGACGGCCGCCAGCATCGCCTCGAACAACTAGACAAAGACACGCTGTACCTGCCATACGCCACCAGCTTGCGCATGAGCGATCTCGGTTACACCAGCGAAGCCCAGGCCCGCCTGACGCCGCAATTCAATAGCCTAGACAGCTACATCAAGAGCCTGGCGCGGGCGGTCAGCCAGCCTTATCCGCCGTATGCCGAAATCGGCACCCATCGCAACGGCGAGTGGGTGCAAATCAATACCAATATCCTGCAGATCGAGAACGAGTACTACTCGACGATCCGGCCGAAACGCGTGATCAATTCCGGCGAGCGGCCGGTGCAGGCGCTGTCCGCGCGCGGCGTGCAATACATTGAAGTGCGCTGCATGGACATCGATCCGTTCGAACCGATGGGCATCAATCTGGAAACTTCGCGCTTCCTCGATGCTTTCCTGCTGTTCTGCGCAATGGACGACAGCCCGTTGACCAGCGATGAAGAAAGCCTGGAAAACGTCGAGAACTTTTCCCGCACGGTCAAAGAAGGGCGGCGTCCTGGTTTGCAATTGCGGCGTGACGGCAACCCGGTGTCCTTGCAAACCTGGGGCCAGGAATTGCTGCAACGGATCGCGCCGGCGGCGGCTTTGCTCGACGCTCAGCGCAGCGACGGCGTGCATGCCGCATCACTGGCGCAGCAGGGTTTGAAGCTGGAGTCGGTCGAGCTGACGCCGTCGGCCAAGGTGCTGGCTATCTTGCAGCAGAATCAGGAATCGTTTGCCAGCTTTGCGCTGCGCCAAAGCAAAGCCCATGCAGCGTATTTCCTGGCGCATCCGCCCAGCCCTGAAGAGCGCAAATATTTCGAAACTATGGCCGCCACCTCGCTGTCCGAGCAGGAGAGCCTGGAACGCAGCCAGACCGGGGATTTCGATACCTTTGTCGCGGCTTATCGTGCTAGCACCTTGGGCAATATGAGCGTTTGAGTTACAAAATAAGTTAGAAAACAAGCTAGAAAACAAGTCAGAAAATCGCCGGCGATCGGCCATAGCAAATGGCAATCCCGGCGATAGATTTAAATGCAAATTAAATTGCTTGCAATTTAATTTCTAGCGATATATTATTCAAGCCATGGAAACCAGCAAACAACCAAGCGCAAACATCCCGTCCGAACTATTCGGGCCGGACAGTCTGCTGCTGGACAATCAGCTGTGTTTTGCGCTGTATTCGGCGTCGCTGACCATGACCAAGATATACAAGCCGCTGTTGCAGAAAATGGGCCTGACCTATCCGCAGTATCTGGTGCTGCTGACCCTGTGGGAGCGCGATGAAGTTACCGTATCGGCCCTGGGTGAGCGCCTGTATCTGGATTCCGGCACGCTGACGCCGCTGCTGAAGCGCCTGGAAAACAGCGGTTTCCTGCGCCGCCAACGTGCTCCTCACGATGAACGCCAGGTGATCGTCAGCTTGACCGCAGCGGGTAGAAACCTGCGGCAACAAGCGCAGTCGATACCGCAGCAGGTGAGCTGCAGCGCCGAATGTTCGCTCGATGAGTTGAAAGCGCTGACCCAGGAACTGCGGCGGCTGCGTGCCGCGATGGCTGGCAATATCGCTTAAAGATGGGGGCGCAGTTTTTGCATGAACTATAAATTGTGAGCAATATAATTGTGTAGTTTTGTTTTGTCGGGTTTCAAGTAAGCATTATTACGTTTCATTCTTACGCTTCATTCTTACGTTTCATTCTTGCGTCATCTTAATGTTGTAATTTCTAATCCGGATCGTCAGTACGGCCGACTGTATTGATCCAAAGGATTTTCCAAACGGCTAATAAAGGAAACCATCATGTCAGTTGAAAATATCTTGTATACCGCGCAAGCCACCGCAACCGGAGGCCGCGATGGCCGTGCTGTTTCGTCCGACAATGTGCTGGATGTCAAATTGACGACACCAAAAGAACTGGGCGGCGCTGGCGGCGTTGGCACTAATCCTGAACAATTGTTTGCAGCCGGCTATTCCGCATGCTTCATCGGCGCGATGAAATTCGTTGCCATGCAAGAAAAAATCACCCTGCCAGCCGACGTTGCGATTACCGGCCTGGTCGGCATCGGCGTGATTCCTGGCGGCTTTGGCATCGCAGTAGAGCTGCAGATTTCCCTGCCAGGCATGGACGCTGGTGCAGCCGAGGCGTTGGTTGATAAGGCGCACAAGGTTTGCCCTTATTCCAATGCTACCCGCGGCAATGTCGACGTCACCCTGACCTTGGTGTAATTCGGCGGTAGTGACAAAGGCGGATCGCATGCAGCGTCCGCCCAGCCTGGCTTGCCAGGCTTTTTTTTTGCCGAACGCATTTAGCTGACTCCTTTAGCTGACTTATTTAGCTGAGCCTGAAAACAGAGGCCGTCTGCGCCAGTTGCGCCGCCTGGTCTTGTAAGCTTTGGGCGGCCGCCGCAGCTTGTTCCACCAGCGCTGCATTTTGCTGGGTGATATCGTCGATATGTCCCATGGCCCGGTTGATCTCTTCGATGCCGCTGCTTTGCTCGGTGGTTGCCGCCGTGATTTCGTGCATGATGTCGGCCACCCGCTTGACCGCGGCGACTATGCTTTGCATGATCTGGCCGGCCGCATCGACCAGCTTGCCGCCAGCGTCCACCTGTTCCACCGAGGCGCCGATCAAGCCCTTGATTTCCTTGGCCGCCGCCGCCGAGCGCTGCGCCAGATTGCGCACTTCCGCAGCCACCACGGCAAAACCGCGGCCCTGCTCGCCGGCCCGGGCTGCTTCGACCGCCGCGTTCAACGCCAGGATATTGGTCTGGAAGGCGATGCCGTCAATCACGCCGATGATGTCGTGGATCTTGCGCGAACTATCCTTGATGGCAGTCATGGTAAGCACCACCTGCTCAACCGCCTGACCGCCCTCAAGCGCCTGTCCCGATGCGGTGATGACCAGCTGGTTGGCGTGCTGGGCGCTGTCGGCGCTTTGCTTTACCGCCGCCGTAAGTTGTTCCAGCGAGCTGCTGGTCTGTTCCAGCGAACCTGCCTGCGATTCGGTACGGGCCGACAGGTTGGCATTGCCCTCGGCGATCTCTTGCGAGGCGCGCGCCATCTCGCCAGTGCCTTGCCGCACATTGCCGATGACACCGGCCAGGCCCTGGCTGATGCCATTGATGGCTTGCTCCAGCTGGCCGATTTCATCGCCGCGCCGGCTGCTCAAGGCGGCAGTCAGATCGCCCGCCGCCAGTTGTTGCGCAGCCTGTTTCACTCTTTCCAGCGGCTGGCTGATGTTGCTGCGGATCAGCCAATACAGCGCCGCCACCATGATCAGCACCGCGATCAAGCCGAACAGGGCGTTGCGGTTACGTAGCGTGGTGATCTCCTGCGTCAGTTCGGTCGCGTCCTGGTTGCCGACAAGCAGCCAGTTCCAGTTTTTGTACAGCGCGAAAGCGGCAATTTTTTCCGCGCCTTTGGCCGCGCCTTCCGGCAAGGCATAGCGCATGCTGCCTTCCTTGCGCTCCAGGATTTCCTTGATGAATTCACGGCCGCCGGCATCCTTCAGCCCCAGCACATTTTTGTCTTCGTCGAGCGGCGCTACCAGCAGCTTGCCCAGATCTTTGCCAGCGCTGGCGTTGAGCACATAGAAATAACCGGTGTCGCCCAGCTTGACCGAACGGATGCGCGCTTTCAGCGTTTCAATGTCGCTGCCGATATCGACCCCGACAAACAGCGCGCCGACGATCTTTCCGGCTTCATCCTTGACCGGGTTGTAGGCCGTCATGTATTCCTTGCCGAACAGGGTGGCGCGGCCGATATACGATAAACCGCTTTGCAGACGGGCATAACCCGGATGGCCATGATCGAGCACGGTGCCGATGGCGCGCTCGCCATTTTCCTTCTTGAGCGAAGTCGAAATCCGGATGAAATCGTCGCCGCTCTTGATGAATACTGTGGCTACCGCCCGGCTGGCCGAGGTAAAGCTGTCGGCGATGGAAAAATTCAAATTGATGACGTCATTGCCGTTCTTCAGCTGCGGCGTAGGTTTGCCGGCGACATCAACGGTCTTGCTGCCATCGATAGAAAATTTCCCGGGGAAGTAACTCGCCAGCAACAGCCCGAAACGATCGGCTTCGCTTTTATGGCTGGCGTCGAATGTATCCAGCATCTGGATCATGGTATTGGTGCGGCCGGCAATATCGCGCGCCCCGCGCTGTTCCAGCAACTGCGAAGTAGACGCGGCGCTGGCCCAGCCATAGGCCAGGAAAATCAAGGCGACCAGAACAAAGGTAAACAAGCTGAGCTTGACGCCCAGATTGAGATTGTTGAAGAATTTATTGTTCATTGACTATCCTTTTCTTGTTAGATGGAGCGTCGGCTATGCCGCCACCCCGGTTAACGCCGCCCGCCGCCCTATCAGGTCCCAGGCTCGCTTATGGCCCGGCAACCGGCGCGCAGCATCCTGCCGGATTCCTGGCAATCAAAATAAATAACGACAACTACTGCGGAAGTTGAAGGGTAGTCGCGCTTTTTGCGAGCCTTAAGAAACGCCGCAGGCTGCCGTTAACACGATCAGGTAAGTGAATATGGCGCCTGAATTCTGGCTTGCCGCCAACGACCCCGATGCCTTTGCGTGTAACCGAAACCCATCCGAGAAAAAATCATGACCTGGTTCTATAACTTGAAAATCGCGACCAAACTGCTGCTGTCGTTCGCCTTGATACTGATACTGACAGTGGCGCTGGGCGTGACCGCGATCACGCAACTGGGGCAAGTCAATGCCACTACCGTCGACATCAATACCAACTGGATGCCGACCGTGCGGGTACTGTTGACCTTGAAGAACAACCTGGCGCTGCTGCGCAATATCGAAATGCAACACGTCATGTCGAACGATGCAGCGGATATGGACAAGAGCGCTCAGTTCATCGGTGATATCAGGGGCGATCTGCAAAAGAACATGAGTGAATACGCGCCTATGGTCACGGAGCAGGAACGCGCTTTGTACGATAAGTTGAAAGACAAGGTCCCAGCGTATGTGGAGATGGATAAGAAAATCGTTGAAATCTCGCGCGCATTCAGAAAAGACGATGCGATAAAGGAAATTCGCGGTGACTCCCTGGCCGCCATCATCGAGCTCGATAAGGAGGTCGAGCAGCTGGTAAAAATCAATATCGACGGCAGCGCCGACGCCGCCAAGAAGGGCGAAGCCATCTACGACAAAGCCCGGACCTGGATGGTCGGCCTGATGATCGTCATGCTGGTGCTCGGCTTTTCCCTGGCGCTCTGGATTGCCCGTGCGGTAGCCCAGCCCCTGGGGTTTGCGGTGGAAGTGGCGCGCCGTGTCGCCGCTGGCGACCTGACCGCCGATATCGTAGTCAAGTCCAGGGATGAGACCGGGCAGTTGATGCAAGCGTTGAAAGACATGAATGACAGCTTGCAAAAAATAGTCGGCGAAGTGCGCAGCGGCACCGATACGATTGCAACCGCATCCAACCAGATCGCCGCCGGCAATCTGAACTTGTCGCAACGCACTGAAGAACAAGCCAGCTCGCTGGAAGAGACCGCGGCCTCGATGGAGCAGTTGACGTCGACCGTCAAGCAGAACGCCGACAACGCCAGCCAGGCCAACCAACTGGCGGTATCCGCCTCGGAAGTGGCAATCCACGGCGGCACCGTGGTGACCCAGGTAGTCAGCACCATGGGCGCCATCAATACTTCTTCGAAAAAGATCGTCGACATCATCGGCGTGATTGATGGTATCGCTTTCCAGACCAATATCCTGGCCCTGAACGCTGCAGTCGAGGCGGCGCGGGCCGGCGAGCAAGGCCGTGGTTTTGCGGTAGTGGCCGCCGAAGTACGCAATCTGGCGCAACGTTCCGCCGCCGCCGCCAAGGAAATCAAATCCCTGATCGACGATTCGGTAGAAAAGGTCGGTCTTGGATCACGCCTGGTCGACCAGGCCGGCAGCACCATGGAGGAAATTGTCGCCAGTGTCCGCCGCGTGACTGACATCATGGGCGAGATCACCGCCGCCAGCCAGGAACAAACCTCGGGTATCGAACAGATCAACCAAGCCATCAGCCAGATGGATCAGGTGACCCAGCAAAACGCCGCCTTGGTGGAAGAAGCCGCAGCGGCTGCCGCCAGCTTGCAAGACCAGGCAGGCGCCCTGGAGCAAGTGGTCGGCGCCTTCAAGCTGGAGCGCAGCCACATGGCAGCGCAGGCCAAGCGGATGATAGATATCACACCGCAGACGCAGATGCTGCGCAGCGCTGCGTAAGGGCGAACCGGGTAATGAAAAGCGGCAGGCGGCCATGGCCGGAGCAAGAGGTGATTTAGGCTGCTGTTCGCGGCATCGGTCTGTCGCCGCCGTACTTATATTGCAATACGGGCAGTTGCCAATGAAAACGACGCACGGGGCTGCCAACCATCGCTTTCCCGGACTGCGATCAGGATCTGAAGTGAGGCGAAAATGAATAGCATGAGTTTAAAGAAAAAGCTGTTGGCAGTGCTGGCGTTCATGTGGATAGGCATGCTGGTGCTGGGCGGCTGGTCGGCCTGGAACACGCGCGATACGATGCTGCTGGAACGCCAGAACGGTCTGAAAAACCTGGTGGAAACGGCGGAAGGCATCGTCAAAAGCTACGCCGCCGAGGTTGCTGCCGGCAAGCTTGAAAAGGATGCTGCGCAGGCGGAGGCATTGCAACGCCTCATGGCCATGCGTTACGACAAATCCAACTATGTGTTCGTGGTCGATTCGCGTCCCGTGGTGCTGGCTCATCCAACTTTGCCAGACCTGGTCGGCACCAATGTCGCTGAGCGCAAAGACAGCAACGGCAAATTATTTTTCAGAGAGATGGTGAGTCTGAGCAAGGAAAAAGGCCAGGGTTTTGTCGGATACATGGCGCAGGTCGCGGGTGGAGCATATGGACCGAAGGTCAGCTACGCCAAGTATTTTCAGCCTTGGGACTGGCATCTGGTATCCGGCGTCATGCTGGACGATGTCGATGCCGAGTTCTATGCAAATCTACGCCGCGACCTGATCATCCTGTTTGCCATCGGCGCCTGTGTCACGGCTCTGATGCTGCTGGTAATCCGCAGCGTCACCAACAGCCTCGGCGGCGAGCCGCAATATGCGACCGAGATTGCCAGCAAGATTGCCGATGGCGATCTGGATTTGCAGGTCGAAGTGGCTGACAAAAACCAGCCAAGCCTGTTGAACGCCATGCGCCAGATGCAGGAACGCCTGGCGGCGACGGTCAGGGAAATCAGAGATGGCAGCAGCGCCATTACCGGCGCCACCCGTGAAATCGCTGCCGGCAATGCAGACCTGTCGGCACGCACCGAACAGCAAGCAGCTTCACTGGAAGAAACCGCCGCCAGCATGGAGCAGCTGACCGCAACCGTAAAACAGAACGCCGATAATGCGCGCCAGGCCGGCCAGCTGGCGCAGACCGCATCCGATATCGCCGCCAGAGGCGGGGCGGTGGTAGGGCAGGTGGTCGACACCATGCAGGGCATCACCACCAGCTCCAGAAAGATCGCCGACATCATCGGCGTCATCGACGGCATTGCGTTCCAGACTAATATCCTGGCCCTGAATGCAGCAGTGGAAGCAGCGCGTGCCGGTGAACAAGGGCGCGGTTTCGCCGTGGTCGCCGGCGAAGTCCGCACGCTGGCGCAGCGCAGCGCCCAAGCTGCCAAGGAAATCAAAGAACTGATCGATGACTCGGTCAGCCGGGTCGATTCCGGCTCGCAACTGGTCGACCGCGCCGGCGAAACCATGGGCGAGGTGGTGCAGGCAGTCAAGCGCGTCACCGACATCATGGGTGAAATATCGGAAGCGTCTGCCGAGCAAAGCAGCGGCATCGAACAGATTAACCAGGCGGTGATCCAGATGGATCACGCGACCCAGCAGAATGCAGCACTGGTAGAGCAGGCCGCGGCCGCCGCCGGCTCGCTGGAAGATCAGGCGCAACGTTTGCATCAGGCGGTATCAGTATTCCGTTTGCAGGAAAGCCATGCCCAGGAAACTCAGGCAGCACAGGTAGCACCGTCGGCTGTGCGGCGTGCAGTCGTGCAGCAGGCCGCTGGCGCCGCATCGGGGAAAAAGATCTTGCAAAAAACCGTCAGGAGCAGCACCCCGGACGCTAGCAAACGGGCGGCGTCCAGTCATTCCAAGCCGCATCTTAAGTTGACGCCAAACAGGTTGAAGCCGGTTCCAGCGCGGGCTAAGGCCGCAGCCGACGACGACTGGCAAACATTTTGATGGCCGCGATAACTCCGACATGCGCATCATCTGCCGTTCAAGACAGGGCCTACTGAATGACGATTAAATCAACTGCCCGTCCGGTTGCCGCTTCAGCGCGTGATTTCCTGCTGACTGACAGCGATTTTTCCCGGGTCCGCGCACTAATCCACCAGCGCGCCGGCATCGCACTAGGCGAGCAAAAGCGCGAGATGGTTTACAGCCGCCTGTCGCGCCGCCTGCGCGAACTCGGCATGAGCGACTTTACTTCATATTTGAACCTGTTGGAGACTGAAAAAGACAGCGCCGAATGGCAGGCTTTCACCAATGCCTTGACCACTAATCTGACGGCGTTTTTCCGCGAAGCGCACCACTTCCCGCTGCTGGCCGAGCATGTAAAAAATTGCACGGCGCCGGTCAATGTCTGGTGTTCGGCCGCCTCCACCGGCGAAGAACCCTACTCGATCGCGATGACCTTGATCGAAACGCTGGGCAGCCGCGCCGCCACGGCTAGCGTACTCGCCACCGACATCGACACCCAGGTGCTGGAAAAAGCCGCAAGCGGCGTCTACACCATGGAACAAGTCAGCAAACTGCCGGTGGAACGTCTCAAGCGCTTCTTCCTGAAAGGCAGCGGCGCCCGCGCCGGACAGGTGCGGATACGGCCGGAAGTGCAGGCCATGGTGAAATTCGCCCAGCTCAATCTGTTGGATACGCAATGGGGCTTGAAAGAACAGTTTGATGCGATCTTTTGCCGCAACGTCATGATTTATTTTGACAAGCCGACCCAGAACAAAATCCTGCAACGCTTTGCGCCTTTGATGAAACCGCATGGTTGGCTGTTTGCCGGGCATTCCGAGAATTTCTCCTATGCCAGCCAACCGTTCCGGCTACGCGGCCAGACCGTGTATGAACTCGATGCCAAGCAAACTTCCGGGCCAGCCAAAGGCGGTACATGATTTCTGCAGCGGAAGAGTCGGTGGCGACTCATCATTATTTTGACCGCGAGTTCGATAGCGCTGCGGTCAAGCTGTTGCCGAACGAATATTACGTGACGCCGGACGACATGGTCTTGAGCACCGTACTCGGTTCCTGCGTAGCCGCTTGCGTACGCGACAGCACTGCCGGCGTCGGCGGCATGAATCATTTCATGCTGCCGGATGACGGTGGCGCGGGCGGCAGCAGCGGCAGCGGCAGCGGTAGCACCGGCGGCTCTGCCTCCATGCGCTACGGCGCCTATGCGATGGAGATGTTGCTGAACGAGTTGCTGAAGGCTGGCGCGCGCCGCGAACGGCTGGAAGCCAAGGTATTCGGCGGCGGTGCGGTGCTGGCCAATATGACGATGCTGAACATCGGCGATCGCAACGCCGACTTTGTACTGCGCTATTTGCAGATGGAACAAGTGCGGGTGACGGCGCAGGATTTACGTGGCAGCCTGCCGCGCCGGATCAGCTATTTTCCCAGGAGCGGAAAAGTCATGGTACGCAAGCTGCACCGCATCAACGAAGCGGTGCAGGTGCAGCGCGACGAACAGCAACTGGTGCAGACGCTGGCGCAACAGCCGGTACGCAGCAAGGTGGAATTATTCAATACGGCGATCCCTAAGAAGGTCGCACAACAAGGCAGAGGCAGCGCGTGAGCGATAAAAAAATCAAAGTACTGTGTGTAGACGATTCAGCGCTGATACGCAGCTTGATGACCGAAATCATCAATAGCCAGCCGGACATGACGGTGGTGGCGACCGCGCCCGATCCATTGGTGGCGCGGGATCTGATCAAACAACTCAATCCGGATGTGTTGACGCTGGACGTCGAAATGCCACGCATGGACGGTCTCGATTTTCTGGAAAAACTGATGCGGCTGCGGCCGATGCCGGTGCTGATGGTATCGTCGCTGACCGAACGCGGCTCAGAAATCACGCTGCGCGCGCTGGAGCTGGGAGCGGTCGACTTCGTCACCAAGCCGCGCCTCGGCATCCGCGAAGGCTTGCTCGAATATACCGATCTGATTGCCGACAAGATCCGCGCCGCCGCCCGTGCGCGCCTGAAGGTGGCGCGCCAGCCTGGCGCTGATGCGGCAGCAGGAGCGGCGGCGAGCCAGGCGCCAATGCTGCGCAGTCCCTTGCTGAGTACCGAGAAACTGATCATCATCGGCGCCTCCACCGGCGGCACCGAAGCGATCAAGGAAGTATTGCAACCGCTGCCGCCGGATTGTCCCGGCATCATGATCGCGCAGCATATGCCGCCCGGTTTTACCCGCTCCTTTGCGCAACGCCTGGACGGTTTGTGCCGCATCACAGTCAAGGAAGCCGAGCATGGCGACCGGGTGTTGCCGGGTCACGCCTACATCGCGCCTGGCGGCTTCCATCTGTCATTGGCGCGCAGCGGCGCCAACTACGTTGCGCAGCTGGATCAGGAAGAGCCGGTCAATCGCCATCGGCCATCGATCGATGTGTTATTCGACTCGGTCGCCAAACACGCCGGCAAGAACGCCATCGGCGTGATCCTGACCGGCATGGGACGAGACGGTGCGGCAGGTTTGTTACGCATGCGCCAGGCCGGCGCTTACACCCTGGCGCAAGACGAAGCCAGTTGCGTAGTGTTCGGCATGCCGCGTGAAGCGATTGCCATGGGCGCGGCCAACGAGATAGCCGGCATCGATGAAATGAGCCAGCGTTTGATGGCGCGTCTGATGTCGTATGGCGAACGTTCGAACCGGGTATGACGGCTGACGGTATGAAGTAAATCAGGCCTAAGTATTTTTGCCATTTGTGACGTTATACGGAAACCAGGTCAGGAATTGTGCAAGTTTTCGAATTTCAGGTACTGGCAAGTCCTATTTATAGTGTGGAGTAATCATGGTTGATAAAAGCATCAAAATTCTGGTGGTGGACGATTTTCCTACCATGCGGCGGATTGTGAGAAATCTGTTGAAAGAGCTGGATTTCGTCAATGTCGACGAAGCCGAAGACGGCGCAGCAGGACTGGCCAAGCTCAAGGACGGCAATTTCGGTTTTGTCGTATCGGACTGGAACATGCCGAATATGGATGGCCTGACCATGTTGCAATCGATACGCGCCGATCCCGTCCTGACCAAGCTGCCGGTGCTGATGGTGACCGCCGAAGCCAAGAAAGAAAACATCATCGCCGCCGCCCAGGCTGGCGCCAACGGTTACGTGGTCAAGCCCTTCACCGCGGCGACGCTGGAGGAAAAGATCACCAAGATATTCGAGAAAATTGCGAAAGAGAGTGCCTGATATGAGCGCGCACGCCCTACAGATGCCAGCCGCCGGCGATTCCGCCGAGCAGTTGGTCAATCGCATCGGACACTTGACGCGCCTGCTGCGCGAAAGCATGCGCGAGCTGGGCCTGGACCAGGAGATCGCCAAGGCCGCACAAGCCATCCCAGACGCCCGCGACCGTTTGAACTACGTAGCAGCGATGACCGAGCGCGCGGCCGAACGCGCCCTGAACGCAATCGACGTCGCCCAGCCGATCCAGGAAAAACTCAGCAAGCAAGCCAAGACGCTGAACCAACGCTGGGACGAATGGTTCGTCAGCCCGGTAGAACTAGACGACGCCCGCGTGCTGGTGCTAGACACCCGCAACTATCTGAAAGACGTCCCGAAGCAAGCCTCAGCCATCAATGAGCAACTGATAGAAATCATGATGGCGCAAGATTTCCAAGACCTGACCGGCCAAGTCATCAAAAAGATGATGGAAGTCGTACACGAGATGGAAAAGCAGCTACTGCAAGTACTGATCGACAACACCCCGGTAGAAAAGCGCCAAGAAAGCAACAGCCTGCTGAACGGCCCGCAAATGCGCGCCGACGAAAACCCCGACGCTGTTTCGGATCAGGAGCAGGTTGATGATTTGTTGTCTAGCCTCGGCTTCTGATCAGTAACAAGGCTGTTGTAGTTGCCGTTGAAGTGAATTCCGCATTGAGTCATCTGGGGTCAGAGTCAACTTTCGCAGTGCTTCATCGCGAAACTTGACTCTGACCCCACATGACGGATTCGGAGAGAGACAGAGCGCACCAGGTGGTCTTGTACTTCTTCAGCGATAAGGCAGCTACTCCGTGGCCCGCTAAGTGGGGTCAGAGTGAAGTTTCTGCAAAAAGCGCGCAGAAAGTTCACTCTGACCCCAGTTAGCTACGGCGCCGCCAAACCGCCCATTTCACATCGATTGCCCAAGCAACGCCCCGATCCGCGCGTTGTTTGCCCGATTGCATAACCCCCCTTGCATCAATAATCCCTACTGATAGGGCGCTACTCGTCCCTTCTGGTACGGAGCATGCATGGCAGAAGAAAGCGATCTCGAAAAGACGGAACCCGGTTCTCCCCGGCGCATAGAAAAGGCGCGCGAAGAAGGCCAGGTTGCGCGCTCGCGCGAACTAAGCACCTTCGTCATGCTAACCACCGGCATAGTCGGCCTATGGATGACAGCCGTGCCAATGGCCGAACACATCGGCCACGCGCTAAGGCAAGCCATGCAATTCAAGCGCGCCGCCGGCTTCGACACCTCCTACATGCTGACCCAGTCCGCCGCCGCCGCCCAAGAAGCGCTGCAAGCCCTGCTACCGCTGCTAGGCATGCTAGCGCTGGCAGCGTTAGCCGCGCCCGTGATGCTAGGCGGCTGGCTATTTTCACCCCAATCGCTAGCGCCAAAATTTTCAAAACTGAACCCCGTGGCCGGCATCGCCCGCATCTTCTCCAGCCAATCACTGGCGGAACTATTCAAGGCATGCACCAAATCGGTACTGGTAGGCGGCATCGCCTATTGGGTCATGTCGCGCAACCTCGACACGCTGCTCGGCCTGCAAAGCGAACCGCTCCACGGCGCCTTGGCGCACACGGTGCGGCTGGTAGCCAACTGCTGCAGCCTGATCATCGGCTCGCTGCTGCTGGTGGCCGCCATCGACGTGCCATATCAATTGTGGAGTTACTACCGCAAGCTGCGCATGACGCGTGAAGAGCTGAAGCAGGAACACAAGGAAAGCGAAGGCGATCCGCATATCAAAGGGTTGATCCGTCGCCAGCAGCAACAGATGGCGCGCCGCCGCATGATGGCCGACGTCGCCAGCGCCGACGTCGTCGTCACCAATCCGACCCACTTCGCGGTAGCCCTCAAATACAGCGACAAGGAAATGCGCGCCCCCCGGGTGGTAGCCAAAGGCACCGACCTGGTCGCGCTGCGGATTCGCGCCATCGGCGCCGAGCACAAGATTCCCATGCTGGAAGCGCCGCCCCTGACCCGCGCCCTATATCGCCATACCAACCTCGGCGAAGAAATTCCAGCCGCCCTGTATACAGCGGTGGCTGAAGTACTGGCCTGGGTCTATCAACTGCAGCGCTGGCGCAGCGAGGGCGGCATTGCACCACGCACACCGGCTGATCTGCCGGTTCCGGATTCACTCGATATTTCACCCGACACCATAGGAAGCCCGGCATGAAGCCAGCAGGTCCAGCGTTCTCATTCAGTTCCTTGCCGCGCTTAGGGGCCGCTTTCATGGCCGGCAACAGCGTCAAAGGCATGGCCGGCCCGATACTGATCATCATGATTCTAGGCATGATGATCTTGCCCTTGCCGCCATTCCTGCTCGACCTGCTGTTCACCTTCAATATCGCGCTCTCGGTGATGGTGCTGCTGGTCAGCATGTACACCATGAAGGCGCTGGATTTTGCCGCCTTCCCGGCAGTCTTGCTGTTTTCGACCTTGCTGCGCTTGTCGCTCAACGTTGCCTCCACCCGCGTGGTGCTGCTGGAAGGCCACACCGGCCCGGATGCGGCGGGCAAGGTGATCGAAGCCTTCGGCCACTTTCTGGTGGGCGGCAATTTCGCCGTAGGTATCGTCGTGTTTGTGATTCTGGTGGTGATCAACTTCATGGTCATCACCAAGGGCGCCGGACGGATCGCCGAAGTCGGCGCTCGCTTCACCCTGGATGCGATGCCCGGCAAGCAGATGGCAATCGACGCTGATTTGAACGCCGGCCTGATCGGCGAAGACGTAGCCCGCAAACGCCGCGCCGAAGTAGCGCAGGAAGCGGATTTCTACGGTTCCATGGACGGCGCCAGCAAGTTTGTGCGCGGCGATGCGGTGGCCGGTTTGCTGATCATGGTGATCAATGTGGTCGGCGGCCTGATCGTCGGCGTGGCGCAGCACGGCCTGGATATTTCAGTGGCCGCCAAGAATTACACCCTGCTGACCATCGGCGACGGCCTGGTGGCGCAAATCCCGGCACTGGTGATTTCCACCGCCGCCGGCGTCATCGTCTCGCGCGTGACTACTGATGAAGACGTCGGCCAGCAGTTGATGGGGCAGCTGTTTTCCAATCCGCAGGTGCTGTTCCTGACCGCCGGCATCATCGGCCTGATGGGGCTGGTGCCAGGCATGCCGCATGTGGCGTTCCTGATTATTTCCGGCGGCCTGGTTTATCTTGGACGGCGCCTGCTGCAGAAAACCGCCGCGGCTGAATACGCGGCCAAAGCGCCGCCGCCGTCAAGCGCATCCGCCGAGCCGGCCGACGCCAGCTGGGATGACGTGGCGCTGGTCGATCCGCTCGGGCTGGAAGTCGGCTACCGGCTGATTTCATTAGTCGATCGCAGCCAGAACGGCGAGCTGCTGGGCCGCATCAAAAGCATCCGCAAGAAATTTGCGCAAGACATCGGTTTCCTGGTGCCGGTAGTGCATATCCGCGACAACCTCGAACTCAAGCCGAACGCCTACGTGATTACCCTCAAGGGCGTGGAGATCGCCAATGGCGAAGCCTGGCCAGGCCAATGGATGGCGATCAATCCGGGCCAGGTCAGTTCCACCTTGCCAGGCACGCAGACGATCGATCCAGCCTTTGGCTTGCCGGCAGTCTGGATCGATAGCCATATGCGGGAACAGGCGCAGATCTACGGTTATACCGTGGTTGACGCCAGCACCGTGATCGCCACCCATCTCAACCATCTGATCCATGCCCATTCGGCGGAACTGCTGGGACGCCAGGAAGTGCAGCAACTGTTGGATAGAGTCGCCAAGGATGCACCGAAGCTGATCGAGGATCTGGTGCCCAAGCTGCTGTCGCTGACCACCTTGCAGAAGGTATTGCAAAACCTGTTGGATGAAAGTGTCTCGATCCGCGACATGCGCAGCATCCTGGATGTGCTGCTGGAGCACGGCGCTAGCGTCAGCGATGCGACCGAGCTGACCTCGCTGGTGCGGCTGGCGTTGGGCCGGGCTATCACACAGCAGCTATTCCCGGGCAATGGCGAGTTGCAGGTGATCGGTCTCGACGGCTCCCTAGATCGGGTCCTGCTGCAAGCGCTGAGCAACGGCAGCGGACTGGAGCCAGGCCTGGCCGATAGCTTGCTGACGCAGACCCAGGCCGCGATTGCGCGCCAGGAGCAGTTCGGTTTGTCGCCGGTGCTGGTAGTGCAACATCCTCTGCGCGTCTTGCTGGCGCGCTTCCTGCGCCGCAGCTTGCCGCAGCTCAAAGTGCTGTCGCACGCGGAAATTCCTGACACCCGCACCATCAAAGTAACCGCCACCATCGGAGGCAAGGCTTGAGCATGAATAACAATAACGTCAGTAACGCTAGCAACGTCACCATCGTCGCCCCATCCAGCCGCGAAGCGTTGCGCCTGGTGCGCGAACAACTGGGGCCGGATGCGATCATCGTTTCCAACCGCGCCACCGCAAGCGGCGTCGAGATTGTCGCCATGCTGGAAGCCGAGGCGTATCAGCCTGCGCCAATGACAACAGTAGCTGTCGTTGCTGCCCCGGTGGCGATTGCAGCACCGGTGGCGATAGCTGCAGTGGCGCCAGCAGCGGCACAGTTAGCCCCAAGCACAGCCGCCCCAATGTACAAGGAAAGCACCGATAGCGTTATCAGCGAGATTCATTCGATGCGCGGCATGATCGAGGAACAGCTGGCCGGCCTGGTATGGAACGACAAGCAGCGCCGCGATCCGGTGCGCGGCCATTTGCTGCGCACATTATTAGGCGCAGGCTTCAGCGCCAGCCTGGCGAAAGCGATGCTGGATCATCTGCCGACCGGCCTGAATTTCGCCTCTGGCATGGCCTGGGTCAAGGCCGAGCTGGCGCGCAATCTGCCCCTGATGGAAAACGAAGATGCGCTGATGGATGGCGGCGGCGTCTACGCCTTGATGGGGCCGACCGGCGTCGGCAAAACCACTACCACTGCCAAACTGGCGGCGCGCTGCGTCATGCGCTTCGGCGCCGACAAACTGGCGCTGCTGACCACCGACAGCTACCGGATCGGCGCGTTCGAGCAGTTGCGCATCTACGGCAAGATTTTGGGCGTGTCGGTGCATGCAGTCAAAGACGCCGCCGATTTACGCTTGGTGCTGGACGATCTGCGCGACAAACACATGGTATTGATCGATACCGTCGGCAAGAGCCAGCGCGATCGCAGCGTTTCGGATCAGGTCGCGATGTTGTGCGGCGCCGGCCGTCCGGTCAAACGCCTGCTGCTGCTGAACGCCGCCAGCCACGGCGATACCTTGAATGAAGTAGTGCACGCCTATAAAGACAGCGCCGGCGGCAACCAGCTGGCCGGCTGCATCTTTACCAAGACCGACGAAGCCACCCATCCCGGCGCCTTGCTAGATACCGTGATCCGCCACCGGCTGCCGGTGCACTACGTCTCCTGCGGCCAGAAAGTGCCCGAAAACCTGATGATTGCCGAGCGCTCGCAACTGGTCGATAGCGTGTTCCAGAGCGCCAGCCGCAGCGCCTTGTTCGTGCCGGGCGAAGCCGATCTGGGCGAGTTGCCGGCGGCATTGAGTAACGACGCCGAGCTGGCTGCCGCAGCCGCCACCACCGAACGTCTGCGCAGCCAATGCCAGCAATTGATCCGGGTATTGGCGCATGACGCCGAAGAATTGGCCAGCAACGCCAGCGCGCTGGTGAACGGCCAGATCGGTTTCGATGGCAGCAGCGCGCTATGGCATGAGCTGGACAACGACAGCATCAGCAGCAAGGCGGTGGGCAACAAGCTGCTGACACTCGCGAACGCAGAAATAGAAACTGCTTGCGCCAGCCACGTGCTGGCCATCAGCGGCAAGACGGAATTGCTCGCCAGCCGCAGCGGCGACGCCTACGTCTTACAATCCAGTTTGTTACTGTCAGACCGCAACGGCATGCCGCTGGCGGCGCCGCACCAATTGCTGTCCACTACGCCCGCCGTTAAGTCCGCCGTTAAGTCGAACACTGGCGCACCAACCCCGGCGTTGCGCCAACTGGCATGGATGCAGCAACAGAATTTCGGCAAGCCCGTGGTCCATCTGCTGGACAGGATGCCGGAGCCAGGCTTGATCCAAGCCTGGCAAGCCGATGGCCTGCTATGGCTGGCGCGCGCACGCGGCACGACTGGTGTGATTGATACGACAAATGGCGGCGCGCGCAGCACGCTAGCGAAACTGACGGCGCAACTGGTGTTCGACGCGCCCCAGCATATCGTCTACAAAGGCAAGCAGGCACAGCAAACGCTGGCCGAGACAGCAATCACCCTGCGCAGCGACAAGCAGCCTGGCACATGTCCGCCCAAGCTGCGTTGCGTGGCCACCCGCATCGTCGATCAAGCCAGCGGCAAGCTGCTCGCCAGCTGGTATTTGCTGAGTAATCTGGCGCCGTCGGTAACCGCCGCGCAACTTGCTGCATGGTCTTGCTGGAAGCAAACCGCCGATCCCTATTACAAGCTGCTCAAGCAAGCCATCCAGCAACTCGACGCCTGCACCGAACCGGGTGACAGCCAGATGCAAAAGCGCTTGCTGATCGCCGCCCAGGCCAGCACCACGGTCTGGCGGCTGGCGCATCAGCAGGATGCATGGGCCAGCGCGGCAAGAGCCTTGCTGGCGCAGCTGGCAGGACATCGGATTCGTTCCAACTCCGTCACGGTCACCTCTGCCGCCGCCTTGTTTGAAGGCTTCGGCAAGCTGATCGCGCTGTTGGATGCACTGGCGCTGGATGCAGAGAACGCGCCTCAGGGTACGAACACGGCAGCCAACACGGCAGCGTTGCCAGGGTGAGGAGACGGATTTGAACAAGGTGGTCAGCGATCAGGCAGACGGTTTGCGCTGCCTGATGGCGCAGCATTCCGGCGTGCACGCGGCACATGTCATCGCACTGGTTGGCAGCAGCCCCAGGATCGGCGTCACCAGCGTGGCGCTGAACCTGGCTGCGGCGCTGGTGCAGCAAGGAAAAGAGGTGTTGCTGCTGGACGAACAGAGCGGGGCGCAGTCGGCCACAGCGATGTGGACTAAAGCTGCGGCTGGCAGCTGGTCCGAGGTTGCAGTTGGCGGCTTGCCATTGTCAGTAGCCGCAACGCGTCTGGCCTGCGGTGCGCTGCTGCTGCCGGTGCGGTCCAGGTGCAAGGGTGATCCGGCAGCCATGGCGGTCGAGCTGCGCAGCGTGTTTCAAGGGCAGGTGATCTTGATCGACGCCAGCCTCGATCAAGGCGGTGCATTGTCGCCGCTGGCGGCGCAAGCCGACGATGTGGTGGTGGTGTTGCGGCCGCAGGCAGCGTCGATTACCGCGGCCTACACCTGCATCAAGCAACTGCACTACGCCCACGCCATGCAACGGCTGCGCATCATGGTCAATCTGGCGGCCGGTTTGCCGGAAGCGCAGCGTGTGCTGAGCAACCTGGCCGCCACCGGCAGCCGCTATCTGGGGCTAGCGCTGGAGTCCGCCGGTTGTGTCGCCGAAGATCCGTATCTGGTGCGTGCCCAAGGTCTCAAATTGAGTGCGGTTGAAGCGTTCCAGGCCAGCGCGGCGGCCCTCGATTTTCGTCGCATCGCGGCCCAGCTGCTGCAATGGCCGCGCCGCATCGGCGTCAGCGCAAGTGCGCAGCGGCACTGATTAAAGCAAGAATAGGAATCCATCATGTATACAGCTCAGGGAAAAATCGACAAATCCGACACGCTGGCCAAATATGCGCCGCTGGTGCGGCGCCTGGCTTTGCAGCTGATCGCCAAATTGCCGGCCAGCGTAGAACTGGACGACATGATCCAGGCCGGCATGCTGGGCTTGCTAGACGCCGCCAACCGTTATCAAGACGATCAGGGCGCGCAATTCGAAACCTACGCCAGCCAGCGGATTCGCGGTGCGATGCTGGATGAGTTGCGCGCCAACGACTGGTTGTCGCGCGGCTTGCGGCAATCCTCGCGCAAGGTTGACGCGGCAGTGCAGGCGCTGGAGCAAAAGCTGGCGCGGCCGCCGAGCGAGCGAGAAATCGCCCAGGCCATGCAGCTATCGCTGGAAGACTATCAGCATCTGCTGCAGGAAATCCACGGCTCTCAGCTGGTGTATTACGAAGACTGCGAAGGCGGCAGCAATGAAAATTCCTTTCTCGACCGCCAGAACGGCGACGGCGGCCATAACCACGGCGCCGCCAACGATCCGCTGCAACGCATGCTGGACAGCGGCATGCGCCATATGCTGGTAGAAGCGATCGCCCGCATGCCGGAGCGCGACCGCCTGCTGCTCAGCCTGTACTACGAACAAGAAATGAATTTGCGCGAAATCGGCGCCGTGCTGGAAGTCAGTCAATCGCGTGTCTGCCAGTTGCACAGCCAGGCCATCAGCCGCTTGCGGGTGCGCTTGAGCGAAGCCAGCTGGACCGAGGCGGCTTGAGATGAAACTGTTTACCTGCCGCGGATTCAGGCTGCGCTGCGCCAGCGCTGCCGGCCTGTTGGCAACATCGGTGATGTTGGCGGCGTTGCCGGTGACAGTGGCGCATGCCGGCGATCGACCGGCGGCCGCCATCAGCTTGAGTAGCTATTTCGGACAGAATGGCAATGCAGGGAATGCGCCGGCCGGCCCCGGTGCAATACAACTCAACAGCAACGCCACCGCAAACAGGCCTGGCCGCGTCACCGGTTCCTGGAGCGCTACAACTTCCGCACCGGCTATGTTCCATCGCGGCGTCAACTATCAATCGGCTCCAATCGCCCCGGTCGGCAGCAGTATCAACGCCAGCTCGAAAACCCGCCGGGTCAGCTGGCAATACAGTTTCCTGACAGCGCCGCCGTCTGGCGTGCATGCCTACTTGTGCAACTACGCCAGATGTGTCGGCCTAAGCGACGCTAGCGGCAGCACCAGCGCGTTTGACGGCGATAACGGATGGTCGAATTTTGTGTTTGCCTTTGTGATCGATGGGCGCGGTGCGTTGACGCCTGCGCTGCAGGGAGGGGGCAGCCAGGTGATTGTGAATTACGAATAATGCGTATAGACCGTGATTTTATTTGACAAGATATGTCGGGACGTGACGGTCGAAGTTTGACTCAAATTGGATTCCTTGAGTGTCTGCAATGCAGTGTGGATTCAACCGGTGGCATCGACAACGCGACCGGCGCGAACCGGCTCGACAGAGTACCCAATATACGCCAATGGATGCCGCCGCCTTAGCTGTAGTCACAGATCGGTGATTAGCCGAACGTCTGGTTTGGAATATTCGCACATCTAAATTTCTTTTTATGCCATATGGAAATATTGCTGAAAACGCATTAATATTGCGTACTTTCAATTCAATGCACTATGGCCTTTATAAATGAAAATTTGCGAGTAGATGCCCAACCTATGGCCTCACTGCCGCAGAAGTCAATCTTAGGAAATTATTATGGTTACTTGGGTACCATGAGACCACAGCTTACGCAGTCAAGGACAACATGCCTGTTCCCGTGACACGGGTTGTCGACGATGCGAGGGGTGACGAAGGAACTGAATCTGAAGAACGCTGGGAACGCGGTAAATGGAAGGTCGTAAAAACGCAAACTTATCGCCCTGACGGTTATTGCGAAGAGACCTTGGCCGCCGCTGCCGATGCGCTCGGCCACGGAGGATCAAGTGCGTCGAGGACATGTAAACCCCTACCGAACGATAAGCAAGTCGGTGTCGTTGCGCTGGTGTATCCAAGCGATGGCAAGGATTGGAATAAGGATGACCGAGGACTTGATGTAGCCCTA
>Ga0210409_10000160_pt1 | contig 139122 bp, 150 predicted proteins | sample IncBWH17MmetaG_FD_161649 | JGI IMG/M metagenome (GOLD analysis project Ga0210409, IMG submission 161649) | Forest soil microbial communities from Barre Woods Harvard Forest LTER site, Petersham, Massachusetts, United States - Inc-BW-H-17-M | ecosystem: Environmental > Terrestrial > Soil >...
ATGGGTTCCCTAATCCTTGCGCGACCCAGACATCTGATCTGTCGAGAAGTTCTATGACCCTCAATCCGTTGATTGTCGCTTGTTCTACAGGCACGTTGCCTGAGACCGCGGTTATTCCAGCAACTTCTAACTCAGGAGATTTGAGGGCGAGGATGATGGCGAGTGCATCATCGATACCTCCGTCCATATCGATAATGACGCGGGAGGGTCTTTTCGACCCGGGACCCTTCCTAGAATAGTTTCGCGATCTTCTTGGTAGGCAGTGTGTCGGCGAGGTACCAGAACTTGAGGTATTGAAGACCGGTCCGATACTGCAGTTCAGTGAAAGAGTTTACTGCGTCCTCAGCGATGATTGTCTCGTATCCTCGGAAGAAGGCGTCGGCGGTCGTGTGCCTAACACAACAGTCAGTATGGAGACCCGTGATGATCAGGGTGTTCGGTCCCTTCCCATCGTGAGCTCTCTTGAGCTCTCTCTCCAGTCTCGTGTTGAAGAAGCTGCTGTAGGTTGTTTTAGGAATCTGAACATCTTTTTTCCGAGGTCTCAACTCGCCAATGACCTTCGCACCCTTGGACCCACGCATAGCGTGTTCCCCCCACCTCTCAATCTCGAAATCCTTTCTCGTATGAGAGTCGTTAGAATATAGCACAGGGATACCGGAACTCCGAGCGGAGTCTATGAGCTCGCCGCTACGAGGAATCATGGGAACAGCCCTATCGCATTTGATCTTGCCAAAGACGAAGTCGTACAGCATGTCCACGACAAGAACGGCGTACCGTCGGTCATTGTTGTACACATGAGGTGCGACTGCAGTTTCTAGATTGTAGAGGTTGATCTGTTCCGCTGGGCCTTGTCCATGAATTCTAGCCAAGAACTATCCTGCCACGCGGACCCGGCAGGCATGATTTTAAGATATTACTAATCGTCCTCAATCTGCCTAGGCGACATTGGTTTGGAAGGAAAGGCCGACGTTGTGATAATTGGTGCAGGAATAGCAGGCTCAGCCCTGGCATTTGAATTGCAGAAGAGAAACATCTCGACCCTTCTCTTAGATCGCAGGAAAGGGCTCGACTCAACTCCCAGAGGGATAACCTTCCAGCCCAACGGTCTAGAAGCGTTGGAGAAGATTGGGGTTCTAGATAATGTTCTCCAGATGGGCTCGGCGGAGAGAATACTCGAAGTGAAAGATTGGAACGGACAAGTTCTCTTGGAAGCCGACTACGGACTACTTGAACATCCCCAGAACTACATCATGACGGCTGACGCAGTGCAAGTGGAACACTTACTAGGATACAAGGCTGAAGACCTTGGCGCCCAGACGATCTGGAACACTGGATTCAAAGAGATAATTTGGAACAATGGAGTCGCCCAGGGAGTGCGTTGTGAAGTAGAAGGCGGACCCTCCGAAATCAAGGCCTCAATAATTATCGGGGCTGATGGCCCTCAGTCCCACGTTCGGGAAAGCATCGGAGCAAAGACAAAGATCCAAAAATATTCTGATTCCTTCATGGTAGGGTTAATCGGACCAGTTTCGGAATTGAAAGACAGGGCCCGACAATACCAAGCACCAGGAAAGATGCTTGGGATAATGCCGGCAGGTCAGGGAGCCACTTACATCTTCTACTGCGTCGGCAATCGCAGCTTTGAAGACTTGAAGAGAGACGGACTGGGACGTTTCAAAGAAGAAGTCACCCAAGCCGCACCAGAACTGACCGAAGCCTTTGGGACGATGGAGGCATGGACTAGAGTCGCGTACTTCACTCCCAGCTTCATAAGAGTAGATCCCTGGGTCGGAAACGGCGTTGCTTTGCTCGGCGATTCAGCACACACCTTCCACCCCCACGCAGGACAAGGAGTCAACCTTTCACTGCAGGATGCCCTTGCGTTGGCGGACGTGATTGCTGATGCCTTGAGTGCGGGGGATACCTCGGCGAAGAAATTGTCCCAATACCAGTCGAGTAGGAAAATGTTCGCCGACGTAATAGGACGACATGCTCACTACACCTCTACCTATGCACTCAGCAACAATTGGCTGATCAAACGTCTCAATAGACGAGCGCTGAGAAAGATGCAGAAGAATCCGAAGCTCATGAAAACAGCATTGGAGATCACAGCTGGGATTTTCTCCAAGAAGCCGGGTCTGATCGAGCAGGCTAGGATTGGCGGAATCCTGCCCTAAGTCGCAGTGGGCACCGCAACTACGAGTTCTTCCTCCGGCAATCTTACGTCTTTGAAGACGGACCAGAAGTATCCGATGGATGTAAGGTAGAGGGCTGTGCAGAGGAAGAACGGTAGCGCGAGATAGAAGGCTCCGCCAAGTCCCATGAAGTAAGCGCCGACTGACGTACTGAGAGAGTTGGGCAGTCTCCAGAGTGATGCTGTTACCGCGGAAGCCTGAGACCTTTCTTCTGGAGGAACGAGTCCCATAAGGAGAGACTGTTCTACCGGATTAGACATCATCATTAACGCGCTTCTTACAACGTAGATCGAGGAAGCTGAGGCGAAGTTGGGCGAGAAAGGCAGGGAGAATAGGAAAGCGGTCGACGATCCTTGGGTTAGGACTATTGTCTTGACTGTCCCAAATCTTCGTGCTAACCTTGGAGCGGCCAAGTTCGCGAACCCCATGACCAGACTGTTTACTCCGCCGAGGATTGGCGCACTGACATCATCTACAACTCCGAATTTCAATAGTGCCCAGCCTGGAATCAGGGGAATGACCATTCCCGCTCCTAGCGCGATCAGGATTCCGGCAAGGGAGTACTGAGCAACAGTCTTGCGAGATCTCTTTGGAATAATATGAAAGCCTCGATGGTCCGCCTCGGAGGATCTTGATTCGGAGACAGTTAGAGCGATCGCGGGTCCAAGCAAGCTTAGCATGGCTACCCCAAGGAACAGATACCTGTGACCTGTCACAAGGTCAATTGCATACCAGTTCTTCAGCAATCCCAGAATGCTCGCACTGAAGCCACCGACTGCTGCGCTGATGGTGGCTATGAAGAAGGAGAGACTGAAAGCGCTGGTGCGTTTCGCGTCCGTCGCCTTGTCTGCAAGCATTGCCCCCCAAGAGGACGCGTACATCGCTTCGGAGAGTCCAGAGACTACAGCCGTCCCTACTAGGAGCGGTAGATTTGTTCCCACAATCGCGAATAGGACGAGAGTGAGGCTTGCGATGACTCCACCCATGACAACGAATCGTTTCCGTCCGTAGCGGTCGGCGAGCCCCCCGAAGAGGAGCGTGCTTGAGGCACTGGTTATGCCAATGATGGTCAGAATTATGCCGCTAGTCGCGAAGCTGAGGCCTTCGAGAACGAGAAAGATCTGGAGAGTAATCCAGAGAAGACCTGCGGCGGCCCAGTTGAAAAAACTCGCATAGATTAGTAGATTGGCCTCTCGAGGAATTCCTCGGAACTCGTCGAGACCAGTGTTGATACGCTGGAACAAGAGATACGCCTCGTGCGGTTCTTGATGAGTATCACGCAGCTTCCACTAAAGGATTGGTCCATGCTGTCTCGTGGAGTTGTCAAACCTGTACAAACAGCGAGGAGATAGTGGCGATCGGAGGATTAGCCGAAGAGAGACGACTTTCCCTTTACTAGGTCGACAATTCTTTCCAAGCTTGCCGTGACGAAGTATGTTCCTATGGTGAAAATGTAGACGATATGGAAGTTTGCTAGAATGCCGTTGTTGAGGTTGAGCCCGAGCCCTGCGTCGAGACCTAGTGCTAGGAGCATTAGGTACGCAACTGTGAATGATGTGGCGATTGCGGTTCGGACAGCTCCGTCTTTGCTCTCGGTCTTCCCGTGCAGGACTTGAATTGTAAGAAGGAATGCGAATAGAGACATCGATCCGACGCCGTATCCTGCGAGTGAGGGACCGCCGCGTCCCAAGACGATTAGTAGAAATGATGTGACGCTTATGGCTAGTGTACCGATCAAGGCGATAATTAAGAGGAGTCCTGAGTTGAGCGGGAATTTCTTCTGACTGAATGACAAGCCTCTGATTCAGCCACGGCTACATGTTGGCTTGAACGAGAACAGTTTGTTACTAATCTCTGCCAACGGAGGTAAGCTTGCCATCGACTCGACAGGGAAAGAGTGTGATGTTAGCGCCTGATAGCCTTGGTTTCGAGTGCTTCCCATGGAAAGCTGTGATGATGCTTGTAATACTCGACTAGTCCGCCTTCTCGCATCAGACCCCGAAGGAATTCGGGAACCTTTACGGCCGGATGTACACTGCCATCTCGGGTCTTGATGGACCAGTCTTGTAGGTTTACCTCAATCTCGTCGAACTGCTTAACTTGCTTGGTGATTCCGGGAACCTCCAGTGCTGGGAGACCTATCGCGAAACAGTTACGATAGAAAATTCGAGCAAAGCTTTCGGCTATGACTGCGGCGACGTTGGAGTATTTGATTGCAACTGGCGCCTGCTCCCGGCTGGAGCCCCCTCCAAAATTCTTTCCTGCGACAAATAAATCTCCAGCCTTGACCTTCTTGTAGAACTCCGGGTCAAACCCGTACATGGTATACTTGGCCATCTCTACAGGATCGTTAGTCCGGGCTTTGAACCGGAACGGTATGATAATGTCAGTATTCACGTCATCTGGCCAGACCCAGCTCCGGCCTTTCAGAATAGTAGGGATTGTCACAGGTATCTCCTAGGGTCCGCGATCTTCCCTTCTATAGCCGAGGCTGCAGCTGTTGCTGGGGAAGAAAGGTAGATCTTTGATGTTATCGCGCCCATACGGCCTATGTAGTTGCGTGGCGAGGAGGATATGCAGACCTCGTTCTCTCCCAAAGCTCCAAGATGAGTCCCCACGCAAGCCCCGCAGGTAGCATTGGTGAAGACTGCTCCGGACTGGAGAAAAGTCTCCGCTAACCCATTCTTGATGGCTTGTTCGAAAATGGCCTTGGACGCTGGGGTGATGACGCATCTAGTTCCTGTTTTGACTTTGTGACCTTTCAGGATCTTGGCCGTTACAGAAAGATCCTCGTATCGTCCATTCGTCGAGGATCCGATGAAGGCTTGGTCAATCGGTGTGCCTTCCACCTCTCCAACTTCCTTTACTTTGTCGACATTTCCAGGCTCTGCAACTTCGGGACCCAGCTTCCCAACATCGATATCGTATTCGTCCTTATAGCTCGCTTCGGACCCGGCGTGAATCTCATACATTGATTTGCGATTTACTGATCTGAAGTATTCCTGTGTTGACGCGTCCACTTCGAAGACGGATAGTTTGCATCCACACTCCATGGAATTATTGCTGATACAGGCTCGTGATGCCATTGAGAGATCCTTGACAGCGGGACCCTTCCATTCTATTGACCGATAGTTCCCTCCATCCTCCCCGACCATTGCGATGAAGTGAGAAATTACGTCGCGAGCAAAAACTCCCTTCTTGAACTGGCCTGTAAGGTTGACTTTGATCGATTCGGGGACCTTGACCCAGAGCTTTCCAGAAGCCCAGACAGCAGCCATCTCTGAGCTACCGATTCCCGTAGCAAACGCACCGACTGCTCCAGCCTGACAGGTGTGAGAGTCGGCTCCGAAGAGGATCATTCCCGGTACGATGTGATTCTCGAGAAGGTGTTGGTGTGAAATGCTTCCTTCCACAAGTCTCACCCCGTGCTTCTTGACAAATTCTCTCATCAGGTGATGAAGATTGGCAACCTTCTCGTCAGGAGCAGGAAACGAATGATCGATCGCGAGATGGATTTTGGAGGGGTCCCAGACCTTTGGAACTCCCATCTCGCCAAACACTTTGATTGCAAGTGGTCCGGTGCTGTCTTGGGCCATCGCAAGGTCGACTGGCAGCACGGTAATGTCTCCCGGGCGATAGATCTTCCCGGAGCCATCGGCTCGGAGGCCGATGATCTTCTCTGCGAAGGTTAGCGAGTCATCGTTCAGGACGTCTTGGATCAATAGTGTTCTGAGGCGCGAGAAAACCGGTCGCTATTAAACGTGCAAGTAGTAACGATATCACCGAATCGGCGATAGGAACCATCGATGGCTCCCATCAGCGAAAAAATCTGAAAGTTTTTGAGACTGAGTGGCCTTATGGTAGGCGTCCTGGGACCTGTTTTGGGTGAGCAGTGACTCATGAATGAGAAGAAACGCTTGCCTCCATGGGAGGAAGCAAAGCTTGTTTTCAAGATGCAAGAGGAGACTCGAAAGCGTAAGCTTCTCGAAGAAGACATGCAACGGCGTCGAGGAGGCGCAAAGCGCGTCGGCCCGAACACCTCTGACGAACTTGAGGAAAACCGTAAGCGTCTAAGGGCATTACAGGACCGAATCGAACATGATGTGGATCGCTAGCCAGATTTTACGATCCTTGGGCGAGAAGCCCGAGCCTCTTCAGAGCAAGAAGCGCTTGTAGTGTCACCCACTTGCTAGGTTTGCCAGCTTCCTCTAATTGTAATGCTCTCTCAGTTCCCCAACCTTGGGTTATCAGTTCTCGCTCTTCAGGCCGAGAAACGGTCTCTTCTCCATGCATCGCATGTGAATGTCGCCACCCTCTGTAGACACCATCCAAATTCCATCTTCCATCGGGCAATCTCTTCTCCAAGAGCAGGGAGATGGCATCGTTCATCCTTGGATCATTCTTGACCCCCAGCTCTGTCAAAACCCGCAACCCGTGCAGAAAATCGTAGCAGTAGTGCAAGGGATAGTGCAACCTCAGAAAATCAAGCAATACCACAGAATCATCCTTGTCAGACCGGTAGACTCTATGCTTCAGTAGAAACTCTGATCCTCTCTTCGCCGAAACTTCCCAGCCCTGCCTTGCGTCGTGAGCCATCATCTCGGACAGAGCCCACAGTGGCTGGATAACCGACATGAAGGACCCATGCTTCCCAGCAGGCGAACAGTTCCAGCCGCCATCCGGTAACTGCTTCGACAAAAGCCAATCCATTGCGCGAAGGACTCTGTGATCTTCAGCGTATCCCATCTTCGCTAAGGTCCGAACCATGTTTCCGGTCGCGCAAATATGAGGCTCAAATTTCTCATGTCCTTTTGGTCGAAGTGAGACTCCGCCTGATTCCACGTTGTGAAGTTCTAGAAAATGACCAACAGCTTTGCCCACTCGTGGGTCCTTAGAAGTAAGGCCCAAGTCGGCTAAGACGACGAGCTGCCAGGAACATGCGGAGAACTTTGGAACATAACAAGAGTTGGAGTTGTCCCAGTAAGTGTTCTCTTTCTGTTTGGCTAGAATCTTAGACGCCCAACCGACCTTTCCGATACGGTTCCGAGTGCTAACTACAGTTTGATCGTTCTGACCTCTCTCCTCGAGACCAACCAGAGTGTGATAGCGGGCTGACGGCTCATCTTCCTCTAGTAGCCAATTCAATACGCTATTCGAGACGGAAACCCTTGGAACTTGAAACTGTTGCAGTTGGACAAACCTCGCTGGGAGGTCCGAGATATTCCTCGAAATAAAGCTGGCGCGTCAACCAATAGCCCTTAATTATTGAGATATGACTGACAGCAGCGTAGATTCGCGCTTTGCCCCAGAAGAAACCAGCGGCAGGCTCTGACAAGAGAATTCGAGTCCTTGTCGCCAAGCCTGGGCTGGATGGTCACGATCGAGGCGCCCTCATTCTATGCCGCGCTCTCCGAGACGCAGGAATGGAAGTAATCTACACCGGCTTCCTCGCAACGCCCGAACAGGTATCTCAGATGGCCATCGACGAGGATGTGGACGTGGTCGCTATGAGCCTTCTGAATGGGGCGCACATGACAGCCTTTCCCAAAGTCGCCAGGCTTATCCGAGAAAAGGGCGGGGATGATATTTTGCTCGTGGGTGGTGGAATAATTCCTGATGACGACAAGCCTCGGCTGGAGAAGCTAGGGATTACTGGCAATTATGGTCCCGGCACAACTCTGAAAACCATTATCGAGCATGTCGAGAAGATTGTGAGAGAGCGAGACTCCAAGAAACCTAGACGCGACTAGACTACTCGCAGAAACAACTACCGATTTGACTTATCCGAAAATCTCGTACCGGGGTAGCATTCTCTCTACAGCTTCCGACATTGGAATTGGGATGATCTCCCCTCTTGCATCGACGAAGCAGTTCCTGCAGTAATATTTCCTTCTCCCTCTTGAGCAAGGCCTTGAGACAACAACCTCTCCGATCCCCAAGTCGACCGCACACCTCTCACAGCTCTGAAGCTTACTCTTGCTGGAAAGAACGACCAGCTGAGTTAGTGTCTTGGACATTGGCCTATAGTGGGTTTGCGAACGTGTCCTGGAACAAGAGGGCTCTGTAGGGCGCAGTCGAGTTTGTCGTGAAGCTCTTACTCAAAGTGAGAAGTGTTTGTCCAGAAGTTGTCGTCGGAGTTCCGGTCTGCGCCAATACTGGGCTGGATGTGAAGTTGAGAGCGGCGGGCATTGCAGCTGCAGGAGATGTGCTCTTGATTGTGAAGGTGTAAGTGATCGACTGGGTGCAGCTTAGAGGACGTAGGGTTGGATCGGTGAATATGACCTTCCCAGTTGGATCTGTTATCGTGACATTCTTTGTGCCGTCGACTATTCCGCAATCCCATTTCGTGTGAGTGAATGTCAGGGTGTTATTCCCTTGCACGACAAAGGATGTGACATTCAGAGTGAAGGTCCTGTATAATCCCGCATTCATGGGACTATTGCTTATCGGCAAGGCTGCGATTAGGTTGTTGTTAAGCCGAAGGGTATTTTCACCAGCGCCATCGTAGTCATATCCCTGGAAGCTCAGGGTATAGGTCACCCCTGAGGAGAGTCGAGGGGGCGGGGGAGGAATAGACTTGTTCTGGAGTAGACAGCCCCAGCCCTGCGGTTTGCTATTGCATTGCAACGCACCGAGGGATCTCGCGCCAGGGGTGTTGGTCCAGTCTCCCGCCGTCCACCATGTATAGCCTATCCGAGTCGGGGCTGAGTCGTAGAGATCTGTGAGTGTCTGGATAAATCTCAGTGTGATGTTGTTATACCCTGCTGAGCCGGTTAGAGTTGCGTTTGGACCGCCTACACCAACGAACGCGTCTGCTCCGCCTTCGGTGTTGAGTGCGGGCCAGCCAGTCTTCGCAATTCCAGCAAGGACCGTGTCATAATAGCCTCGGGCGTAGGCGTCTGCACCATTGTATGTCCATAAGATCGGATTGTTTAGGTAAGAGTGGAGTGAGATGAAAACGTGGCCAGCGGGGTCGGTGACGGTTGGGTATCCTTTGAGTGCTCCTGGCAAGCTTCCATCCCCGTTGGTATCGAGCCCACAGCCGTAGCTGCAAATGTTCTCGACTATTATCCAGTGCGTGTCGCCCTGGGCGCGGGTCTGATTGATGAATATCTGATACTCGCTGGAGAGGACTGCTACGCAGGACAATGCTCCTGAACACGCGGAGCCTGTGAACCCGTATCTAGGCTCGTTCTCGGGTTCCCAGATAATCTGGCTGTAGCTGTTCTTGAACTGGTTCGTTACTCCCGCCCAAAGGCTCAGCCAGCAAGCGGATGTTGCCGGAGTGAACGGATCCGTGTAGCCATGATAGTCGAATATTATCCAAAAATGGTAGTAGCTGGCAATCTGGACCGCTGTTAGAGCTTGGGCTACAGTATAGTTTGCCCCGATCGGACTGGGCGATGTGGTGCAGGACGGGTCCCAGGATACTCTGATACCATTCATGCCCTTCGACTGCATCAGCATCACAACGGACTCCATGTCGCTCGCCGGTTCTCCAGGAAAGACCAGACTCGGAGGATTACTGGGTGCGAATCTTTCTACCTCGTTGAGGGAGACGCCCCCCCAGCCGATCACGAGAGGCCCTTTTGATACCGTGATGGACCGATTGATTCTGGTCACGGAGCCTGTGCTATCCGTGACGTTCAGCAATACCGTGAACGTCCCTGCCACATTGTAGGTATGAGTTACTGTAGCTCCGTTAACCTTGCTATTGTTCCCGAAGCTCCAACCGAATGTGTAGGGCGCGATTCCATTCACAGCCGTGCCAGAAAATATGATCGTCGAATTGACTGTAGGACTCTCGGGTGAAAATGTGATGCTGGCTGTAAATTGTAGCTGAAGTGGGAGAATGACAGATTGGGAGGTCATGTCGGAGGTCTTGAGAGAGTCTGTCACATTGAGCGAGACAGTGAAATTGCCTGCTGTGTTGTAAGTATGGGTCGACGTCTGTCCGGTGCCTGAACTTCCATCTCCAAAATTCCACCCGTAAGTGTACGGGGATGATCCTCCCTTTGCCGTACCGGTGAATATGACTGACTGGCCGGACGAAGGCTGGGCTGCGGCGAAAGTGAAGCTTGCACGCAGTGCTTGAATTGGCGCGACCACGACCGTCTGAGAAGACTTGGCAGAGGCACTAGAACTGTCCATTACCGTTAGAGTGGTCGTGTAGTTTCCGCTAGTGACGTATGAATGAGTCGCGGTTAGGCCGGTTGCTGATCCTCCATCTCCGAAACTCCAGGAATAGGTGTATGGAGCTGTTCCGCCGACTGCTGCTCCTGTGAAGCTGACAACGGCATCCGCAAATGGACTTGACGGGAGATAAGTGAAGCTCGTAGAGATTGGCAGCGGTGTGCCTGAGCCGAAGAATTCTGTCATAGGCGTGGCGGAGCCATCGTTGGTGGTTAGCGTAGATAGTCCCCAGTTGTTCTCTATGAGTCTTAGAAGTGCATAGTGATCATAGGCGGGGGTGTTCGAAACGTACGCTTTCTTGACATTGTATCCGTAGAAGAGTTCGGGGGGCTGGTTGTTCTCGTCCCACCAGAGCACGAACAATGTTCTGTGGCCGGGCTGAAACAGAGAGCTTGCAAAGAGAGAGTCTGAAGCGGGACTGCTTACAGTGCCGGAGCCGACCAGGAAGCTCTTGATGTACGCGTCCCCTGACGAGACAGAGTTATCGTGCATGTTATGATTGTCTGTCGGTGTGAACCAGAGGAAGTTAGGCGGAGTAGCCGAGTTGGCTGCGGCAATGAAGTCTGAAGGGGACACAGAGCCCCCAATGAACGAGTTCGGGCTCCCGTAAGTATTGGCGTAGGCTAGGAACGGATAGTGATCTGCGCCTCTAGGGCATCCGCTTTCACAATACGTCTGCCAAGTAAGCCCGGTCGTGGTCAGGCTACTTACGAGATTCGGAACAGTAAGACAGGGTGCCGATGCACGAGGACAATAGGAATCACTCTTGCCCAAATCGCTCCCAGCAGTGAGTGCCAGATAGCATCCGGCTGAGCAACCGTTTATCGATCGTCCACTCGCCCCGTAGCCCTGATAGTCGGTGCTGTAGGCACCCATCGCTACGAGACTATTAATGAACGGAGCATTCGAGTTGCCGAAAACACTGGGAAGATTCTGATTCTCCATCGCGATGATGACTAGATTATCAAACAAGGTTCCAGCCGGAACAGCATTTGCTGTGGACGATTGTGCCTCGCGAACGAGGAACTCGAAGGTTACTATGCTCCCGAAGAATATGAGTACACAGAGGGTGAGCGCTTTGAGACTCTTTTCTATCGTTCTATTCAATTGCCACATTTCTCCTGACCTCCAGCAGAGGCTGGATACTGAACAGATCTAGATCTCCATCGCGCAAGAGCATTATGAGAGCGAAATCGAGTCTATCATCGCGATTGACAGAGACTCCCACGGAACTGGTGGAGTATCTATCCATCGCACACAACGGCACAAATGTTCGTCTCCGCATATAATATTATGGAGGTGACGCGAGAAACGCGGAGACTGGAGGTTCTTCAAGGTTGATGGTACTGTCTATCGTCAACCGTGGATATCTCGATCAAACCATTCATCAAGTTAGACAATGACGGTTACACGGTAACAATTCGATGTCTTCCCGCTAGAGAGGCTCCCCATTATTCTCGTATCAACCCAAAATTTTGGAGAATCTCTTATACCGACCTGTTGAAGAATTTCCGGTCTGGTTGAGCCTTGGACCTTGCCAGAACGATTGTAGAAGCTGCGATCAGATCATTCTTGGCTGAAGACATTGGATACGAAGACATTACCACTAGTGCTCTGCTCGATTCTAAGCTAAGGGCTGAGGGACGTGCTGTCTGTAAAGATAACTCGGTCATCGCTGGAATTGAAGAGTCTCTTGTTCTTCTCGAACTCGTGAATTGTCAGGGAACGGCTAGGGCTCATGATGGTGAGCGTGTGAGGGCAGGTACTATGATTCTCTCCGCTCGGGGTCCCGCGCGCTCATTGTTGGGTGTTGAGCGTACATTGTTGAATCTGCTGTCCCACATGTCTGGAGTTGCAACTGCAACAGCAGATCTCGTGGCAATCGCTCAGAAGGAGAGCCGGGGCGGGATCAGGGTTGCGTGTACTAGGAAGACGCTTCCGGGCCTGAGATATTTTGAGAAGCGGGCTGTCCAGCTTGGAGGCGGTGATACCCATCGTCTAAGGTTAGATGATGCTGTCTTGATCAAGGATAATCATCTGGCACTCTCCGGCTCGATCACAGAGTCTGTTCGAAAAGCGAAAGAGACGGTAAGTTTCACAAAGAAGGTAGAAGTCGAAGTGACGACGCCGGACCAGGCCGTGGAGGCTGCCAAAGCAGGAGCGGACATCGTCTTGCTCGACAACATGACGCCAGACAAAGTGGAAAGAACAGTGGCCATGTTGAAAGCCAAGAATCTCCGAGACCGAATCCTAGTCGAAGCTTCAGGTGGAATTAGAAAAGAGAATCTCGCAAGTTACGCCAAGACTGGAGTCGACGTAATCTCTGTGGGCACAATCACACACTCTGCCCCAGCGATCGATATGAGTATGGAGATTCACGCTTCCCGAAAATGAGACTGGTGATATGGTTCGACCACAATCGGGTTGCTCAAGAAAGCCGAAACGATCCGGGTCCGTCAACATCGACTCAAGCCTAGCCTCCGCCTCAAGACCCAGGCCGAGATTATCGAGTTCATTCACGATATGGGTCTCGTCTCGGTACTTGGAGGAAACGAGCTTCCAAGCCTCATCAGCGCAATACTGGGTAAACCTTGGAAGCCGTCAGCGAAAGGCTTCACCGGTTGGTTAGACTGGTGGTCAATCGAGATCTCCGGTCAATCAGTAGCCCAAGTCTCCCGAGAGATCGAGGGGAGAAACGACATTCTCGCTTCCAGAATATTCAAACGAACGAAGACTTTCGTATCCAACAGGCTCTGGCCGATCCTAGAGCCTATCGTCGAGCATCGCCAAGACCCTGAGGCCAAGAGAAGAACCCTCTCGGATCTGGACCTGAAGATTCTCGAAACCATCCAGGGCGAGGGTTCAATCCGCACAGATCGATTGAGAAAGAAGCTCAAGCTGGAGGCCAAAGAAAACAATTCCAAGTTCCACAGTTCACTGAACAATCTGGAAAGCTACGGGCTAATCGTTGGCGTTGAAGACCCTAATCCAGAGAAACATCTTCACTCCAATATCTGGCAGACATGGGGCAACCGAACCCACACGGGAAAGAGTCACACTAACCTCCCCTACAATGAAGCCCTGAGTAAGCTCTTCGTGAAGACTGTTGATGCATGCGTTCTTGCCCGCGAAGACCAGATCCCACGATGGTTCAGATGGAGTTCCGACATGGAAGCCGCCAAAGAGCAGTTACTGCTGGATGGCGCAATTCTGAAATCTGGTCAGTACATCGTTTCCGCCAAGGTCTGAGATATCAAGAACCAATGACTGAGAAGAATTCCGCAGCTATGGATCAGGTACACGTTAGTCTGTTAGATGCTGGCCCCGACAATCATCAAGATGAACGTCAAAGCAAGCAGCAGCACTCCAAACCTTGCGGCCATCCCAAGTCTCTTTTGTAAACCTGCGACCTGAGCAGAGGTCCCTGAGTCACCCCCCGGAGCAGCTTCTTTTTGAGACTGCTTCAACAATTCTACAAGTTTCCGACTCGTTGGTATCAAGATCCCGAACGCGATTAGAAGAACGATCAGGGTCACAACAGCGCCGATTTGGACGTAGATGAGACCTGAGCTGGAGGGCGCAAGGGAGGTCGCGACTTGAGTAATGTACGCGTAAAGCGCGAGGCCGGCGACTGCTGCGGCGATAGAGCTTCCTCCTATGAACCTCATGTAAGACGGAATCACCGACAGTATGAATTCGCCTCTTGATACGGGAGACATTCTTCTAAGTGCGGGAGTCAAGACTGAAACGAACAGTGTGGCGCCTCCCATCCAGGCTACTATTGAGCCTACATGGAGAAGGAGTAGAATAACGAACACGGCATCAGCCATTTCTCGTCCAGACCTAGACCTACACTTTAGAGACTCGATATTTATCTTGTGTGAATCGTTTCTTTTGTGCTAATGCAAACCACCTAGAGACTCCGACCTGAATGTTCGAATGTTTTTAGATAGTGAACAATTGAAGGATCGAAGCTGGATTCAATGGCTCTCTTCAGCAATTCCACGGTCCTCGAGCTTCTAGCCAAGTACAAACCGATCGCCGCTATGGCCCATACCTCAGCGCTGTTAGGATGGGACCTAGAGATCAACATGCCAGAGGCCGGCGCAACTGCCAGAGGCCAGGCCCAAGCGGAGATTGAGCTGCTACGTCAGAAAATGACCCTTGACCTTACAGGTCTCATCGAGAAAGCAGAGAAACAGAGAACCCTCAACGATGCAGAGAAAGGAGTGATCCGTGTTATCAAGAGAGAGCTCGATTACTACCAGAAACTTCCACCCGATCTTCTAGAGCAGCTAAACAAGGCCACTGTAGAAGCAGCCGTCCCTTGGAGAGAAGCTAGGAAAAAAGCGGATTTCACAATCTTCCAGCCACACCTCGAAAAAATAACAGACCTGAAACGGAAACAGGCTGAACATCTCAACCCGTCCACCCACCCATACAACGCGCTGCTGGACATCTTTGAAGAAGGATTGACAATCAATGATCTAGACCAGATCTTCTCAGTCCTCATCCCTCAGCTCAAAAAGATCCTAGCCAAGACCCTCACGCAGGGAAGATTCCCCGAGAAACATCCCATCGAGGATCTCGACTATGATGTCGACGCGTTGAAACAAGTAAACGCGAAACTCATAGCCCTCCTAGGCATGCCTGAGAAAAGATTCCGCCAAGACGTTTCCACTCATCCTTTCATGATCAGGATCGCCGGCGATGACGTGAGGATCACGACGAGATACGAGCCTAAAGACTTCAAGGCCTCAATGTTCGGCGTAATCCACGAATGCGGCCACGCACTCTACGAACTCCAAGTGGATCACGAACTCGACTTCACACCCACCGGGACAGGCGTCTCCTCAGGAGTACACGAGTCACAGTCCCGTTTCTGGGAGAATATCGTCGGAAGAAGCAGACAATTCACATCCATGATCTACCCTCTCCTCAAATCCAAGCTCAGCTTCCTCTCCCACTACGACGAGAACCAGGTCTACTCGTACTTCAACACGGTCAGACCTAGCCTCATACGCGTAGAAGCTGACGAGCTGACCTACAACTTTCACATCGCCATGAGATACGAACTGGAAAAGAAAATGCTGCAGGGAACTGTCCAAGTTTCCGAACTTCCCTCTGTCTGGAATGATATGATCGAGGAATATCTCGGCAAGAGACCACCCGACGACGCTCAAGGAGTCCTGCAAGACGTACACTGGAGTTGGGGACAGTACGCCAACTTCCCAGGCTACTCTCTCGGAAACGTGATCGCCGGAATGCTCTGGAGCACCCTGACAAAGAAACAGCTACTCCCGATCAAGGGCGACAAGAGCATCCCAGCACTCAAGGCATGGCTGGCCGAGAATCTCCACAAACCAGGAGCAACGTACCCACCGAAGGAACTGCTCAACCGAGTTTTCAGCCACGGATACGACCCATCTGGATTGGTAAGCTATCTTGAAAACAAGTATCTAGCGGCGAACTAACATCATAGTTTCGGACTAGCAGTTCTGGGGTTCACACCGAACCATTTTCGCAACAGCCTGTCGAACTCTACTCTCCCCCTGACAGGTCGCTCAATTCGCTTGCGACCTTTGGTTACGATGAGCTTCGTATCTGTTAGAGTCACTCTTCCATCCCGCGTTAGCAAGGTGCACAGTCGGCCTTTCTTGAAATGAGAGTTCGGAGAAGTCTGTTGGTAGCGAGACCTACGAACAAAATCGTCTAATTTTCGCGGTCTCAGACTGAACGTGTATTGAGGCTCCCAGAGCCTTTTCTCAGCGTCCCATCGTGACAACATTCGCCTCCCAGATCTGCGCGTGATACGGTAGACCCGTCCATTGTCAGCCTGTGGGCCTGAATAATCTAGCCGCTTTGGTTCTGTAAACGAGTCTCCGAATCCGACGTCGGCCAGCCAACGACTCTTGAGTGTAACGAGCAGGGTCATATGATCAAATTCTGGACTGAAACCACCACTCTTGCTCGCGACTCTGGCGGAGAGCATTTTCACCTTGAAACCGAGACTCGTTAGTAATCCGGCAAATGAACCGTTAAGCTCGTAGCAAAACCCTCCGCGATGGTGCTCGATGATCTTCTGGTAGAACGCGTCTTCATTGAGGACTATCGGGCGGCCGAGATGAATGTCAAGATTCTCGAACGGTATAGAGAGCAGGTGTTTCTTGTGAAGCCCACGCAGAGTCTCAAGGGTTGGCCGAAGAGACCCACGATAACCAAGCCGCTCAAGGTAGTCGTGATTGGGCTCGGTGAGGAGCCGAGTCTTCAGAGAAACCTACGACCCGATCCGGATCGACGACAGGGTAGCCTCAAAGGGATATTGGTCTATGCTAGCTGGAGCATTCTCTCGATAGAGAGCCTAGCCTTGTCAGCGGTCTCTTTTGGAACCCTAATCTCATACACCATGTCCCTCAACGAACGGTAGACCTTCTCCAGAGTTATGGTCTTCATGTACTGGCAGACAGCATCCTCCTTCACCGGAAGGAACGTCTTGTCAGGATTCTCCTTCTTCATCCGATGAAGAATGCCCGTCTCGGTAGCCACGAGAAACTTGTTCGCTTGTGACTGTCTAGCGTGACGCACCATTCCTTCTGTCGAGAAGACCTGCGTCATTGGTAGGTTGAAGTCGCCCTTCTCGGAAAAGTAGAGAAACTGTGTGACACAGCCGCACTCGGGGTGGACAAGGAATTCCGCATCCTTGTGTTCTTCGAGTTTCCGGTTAATGACATCGGGCGTGATGCCCGCGTGGACATGACACTCTCCCGGCCAGACCTCCATCTTACGCTGAGTCTTCTCCATAACATAGGCTCCGAGAAACATATCCGGCAAGAATAGAATCTCACGATCCCGTGGAATACTATTCACCACCTTCACAGCATTACCCGAGGTGCAAGCATAGTCGCTCTCGGCCTTCACCTCTGCCGTCGTGTTAACGTACGAGACAACGACAGCGTTCGGATGCTCCTTCTTCCAAGCCCGCAACTTATCAGCGTCAATAGTTGCAGCCAAGGAACAGCCTGCCCCAAGGTCCGGGAGAAGGACCTTCTTTTGGGGAGAGATGATGGAGGCAGTCTCTGCCATGAAATGGACCCCGCAAAACACTATCACGTCGGCCTCAGTCCGAGCCGCAACCTGAGACAGTCCCAGAGAATCGCCAACATAATCCGCGATGTCCTGGACCTCCGGGACCTGATAATTGTGGGATAGTATGACTGCGTTCCGCTCGCTCTTGAGCCTCGTGACCTCCGCTACCAGATCCTCTCTACTGCCGGGGAAGGGGGTGGGGGGCAATACTCGATGTCTAAAAGACAGAATGTCGATTCCTCGGTTAAAATGTTGCTTCGAAGATGCCTCGGACCACGAGACTTTGTTTAGGTGCCAGTAACAACATTGTTTTCCTCGACATCTTCGATACTAGACATGGGTTCCTTGAGATTCCAAACCAGCTGATGATGGATTGAATCCCTCCACTGGATCCCGAAAGACTCGTGCACATGCACGAAGGATAGGGCCGGGACAGAGATGATCAATCCATGAAGTTCAGCTGGCGCGACGTCGCCGAAGATGTTGAGAAGCACGCTCACAAACTGGCCGAGGATATTTTCGCGCTTGAACCGGACGTAAGTGAAGAGGTTGATCTCAAGGCGTTATTCGAGCGCATTCTTGGAAAGGAGGATTGGACTGACAAGCTCGCCGCCCATCTTGGACGGATCAAGGGGCTTTTCCATCGACCCCAGAAGGAGACTGAACTCCCAGAGGATCTCAAACAGCTCATTCCTAATATGAGAGATGTGGAGAGTGCATATGTTGACATTACAAGCGGGTACAAGGATTTCATCAAGGCGGTCTGGGTCGCGCAGCACGAGCGCCAGTGGCGCGAGTAAGAAACGGGCCCTAGTACATTGGCGACTGTAGCCGAGCTATCTGGGAGGATACCTTGTCGATATACTCCTTCAATCGCGACAGCATTGTCTTAGCGGTTATTACTCCAAGAACCTTGTGATCTGAGATAACGAGTACTCGTCGTATTCCCTTCTGAGTCATTATCTGAGCCACTTGGTCGATGCCCTCATTCCCATCGACCGAAACTGGGCTGCCGGTCATTATGTCGCCCAGCTTTACTCCGGCAGGATCCTTCCCTTCGGCCATAATTTTCGCGAGAAAATCCCACTCTGTAACTATGCCCTCCGGGACTCCACCGCTAGATGCGATTATTACGAAGCCGTGACCCTTCGCCTTCATGTGACGAGCCGCTTCAAGCGCGCTCGTGTTTCTCGAAAGAGAGAGAAAATCCTTCTCTACAATATCTTTGGCGACTAGTACCATGTCTCAGAATTACTCCACCGGATAAATAATAGTTGAGAAATGTCGCCAGAAAACTACAGGTGTCACCATTATCCCGTCACGCTACCTGTTCACGGACCTCTAGTTTCTGGTCGACAACTACCCCGACACCTTGGCCTCTGAGGGCGGACGGAACTATTGCTACCAGACTCATAGCTGCCATTATCCAGAAGATCGTATGCATCGGTCCGATGAAGAGGTCCGCGCTTGGCGGTCCCGACGAGAGAGGCAAGCCGGCGAAGACTGCCTGCAACACGTTGAAGGGTATACTTGTAGCCAACACGGCGAATGAGATTGAGAGACTGAGAAGAGCTCCGGTTGTCACGAGAGTGGCGGACATTCCGGAAGCCACGCCCCTCCTAGTCACAGGGGCAGAACTCATGATAGAACTGATGTTGGGTGCTACGAACATTCCCCCTCCAGCGCCTACGAGGATCATGAGTAGCGCTAGAACCGTGTAAGAGACCTTTGCGGGGATGAGCGCGAGACCCACCAGGCCCGCGGTCGAGATTGAGAGGCCGACGGTTGTGAACCACCGAGGTCCATACTTGTCAGAGAGATAGCCGCTCAAAGGTCCGAGGCTGACAAACGCGACCGCGAACGGTATCAAGGCAAGCCCCGCTTGGAACGCGTCATAGATCAGTACACCTTGGAAGTAGATAGTGAGGACTAGAGATACGCCGCTCCGAGCTATCGATGCTAGGAAGTTGCTGAGTATCCCTGCAGTGAAGGCTCGAATCTTGAACAGCGTCAAATCCATCAATGGAGTACGAGAATGCAGTTCCACATACACGAAGCCGCCAACCATTAACAGGCCCACGACCATCGAGGCGACATCAACCAGCGTGTATCCCGACAAAGCGCCAAGAGTTAGCCCGACGAGGAACGCGGTCAAGCCTCCAGCAAACAAGATGTTGCCAGGCAGATCGATTCTTTCATGATGGACTGTGCCTAGTTCTCTCAGCTTCTTGTAAGCCCAGTAGGTTGCGAAGGCTCCTATGGGAAGGTTGATCCAGAAGATAGACTGCCAGCCTAGGGCGACTGTGAGGATTCCTCCCAGTATGAGGCCGATGACGGACCCGCTGATGCCTGCAACAAGATTCACGCCGATAGCTCGGCCCCGCTCATTGGGTGGAAATGCATCTGTTAGAATCGCGGCATTGTTGGCCCAGATGAGGGCAGCACCAACCCCCTGAACCAGCCGGAAGAACACCAGCATCCCTCCGTTGATAGACAAACTACACAACCCCGAGCCGATGGTGAAAATTGCGAAACCGAGATTGTAGAGCCGAACCTTCCCATACATGTCAGCTAGCCGGCCAAAGGCCAACAGCAGGACAGCAGTCATGAGAATATAGCCCATCAGGACCCAGAGAGCTTCGAACGCGGAAGCGTTGAGACTCCGAGTAATTGTCGGGAGAGCGATGAGGACAATGTTGCCGTCCAGCTGGGACATGAAAGCCCCGATCGTCGTATTGGTCAGAACAGTGTACTTGTACTGCAAACCGGACGCCTCGGAAGACCTAGGCTAGTTCTACCGCTATATCCTGTAGACCCTTACTTCCTTGAAGAAATCGTACCATGAGGATTAGGATGCTCTCTTGGCTCCAATGTAGTAGTGTTCCTTGGCGACTTCCTGGAAGACGACAATGGTCTGATCCCTTGGTGCCTTGGCGATGCTCTCGACTGCGTCAGTAATCGCACGCGCTAGATCGTCCTTCTGCTGCTGAGACCGACCGCCATACATCAAGATCTTGACTATGGGCATGGTTTGACATCAGACCCAGTCCGAAAATGTGGTTGAAGAAAGTTACTCCCACAACACAGCGATCGGACTAGTTCATGGTCACTTTGAATGTGTGGTTGGCTGCGCCGATGAGAACCGGTTCTAGTTTAGCTTCTGGACGAGCCGGGACGTTGCCACGACGGCAACAATCGCGCCAATCGCGACGCCATCGAGATCGTTGAGGAATAGCGCTAGAAGCGTCGTCGCTCCTCCAGCTACCAAGTCTCGAAAGAGTCCTCTGTTTCGCGGAGACTTGTCGATGACGTCAGCTGCAAGCACGAGTAGTAGAGCGAGGAAGTACGCGGGTTGCTGGGAGATTGCTGAGGTCAGAAGGAAGAATATCGGCCAGGCTACGAATTGGCTGACTGGCAGAAGGAACGATCGGATTTCCGTCAGCCGTAGCGACAGACCGCTCATAGATCATACTTAGGTAGTGAGATAGAAAAAGCGACCCAACTATTTCTACTACTTTTCGGTTTAATTTTTCTTACTGCGTCTCAGTCGAGACACCGGCCTGTCAAAACCGTTCCAGATCAGTTCTCCAAGTTCCACGCAGACTTGCTGTACTTGGTGTCATACAGCTCCTTCGCTGTCGACAACTCACTCTCTGTCAACGCTCCCTCCTCCAATCGTACTCCATACAAGTTTTCTATTCCACGAACTATCCCACCCCTTACATCCTTCGTCGTCACATTCTTTCCCAACTCGTCCCGAACCGTCGTCACTCTCTTCTGAACACTCGCCACATGTCTATCGGCCAGCTTCACCCGAGGCACATTCAACACCCTTCCGAGAATTGCCAAATCGGAAGCCACCAGGATACAGCCATGATGGAAGACAGACCCCCATCTGATACTTCCTGCTGCGCCAGAGACTTTCTTCCCTTCGACCTGAATATCGTTGATCGGCTGAAATCTCGCGTTTACGCCAAGACTTCGCAAGCCCTCGACGGCGCCTTCTGAGAGTTTCTTGAAGACCAGTTGAAGATCTGTGTCAGGGACCAAGGGATGACCCCTCTTCAATGAGATTGCATAGTTCAGGTTACCAGCATCATGATAGACTGCGCCGCCTCCAGTAAAGCGCCTAACGACAGTAGTTCCGGTCTCTTTGCATGCGTCAAAATTGACTTCGAGGGTTGCCGACTGGAAGCATCCCAGAACTATCGTGTTCGAGTTATGCCAGAAACGAACGGTGTTTGGAGCCTTACCTTCGCCCACCGCGCGTGGAATGGCCTCTTCCACGCTCATATTCATGTACGGATCATCCCTGTACTCTACATCAACTAGGCGCCAAGTCTCCATCAGGACTCTGTCTCCCCAGTCTTGGCTGCGAGTATAGCTTTCACAAAATCATCCGGCGCTACCCCTAAGCCCTGTGCGCTGGTTCCGCGGAAGAAACGATCCACCAGAAGCTTCAGCTCCTTCTCCCTCAACGGGACATCCTCCAACATCTTCTCAAGCTTAGGCAAACTGTCTTCGGGAATCAGGAAGAAGTCTCCGGATATTTTCACAGAGTCGATCCGTTCGCCCGTTTCTCTCAAACGGATTCTGAGCAGTTTTCCACCCGGAGCCTTGTAGTCCGCTGAAAGCGGTGTCCCCACGCTCATGGACCATAGTACGTTTCCAGATAGCGAACTCCGAGCTTTAAGCCCGTCCGTTCATCTGTTTTGTTCGATCGATCACACCGAGCTCTGAACGAAGCAACGGCTAGGAAAAAGGGTAAATCGAGCTCTCTATGAGTTAGCGTCGGCAACAACCAATGGTATCTGAGAAAACCCTACGATTCCAAGCCAAGAACTGGAACTTGGACGAGTTATCTAACCAGATCATGCAACAACTCCAAGTCGACGGTTACAAGACTCAACTGAAAAGCGCTCCCATGGGGACAATCATTCAAGCCCAAAAGGCAGGCATTCTCCGGGACATTATTACTGCTGACCGAGCCTTCACCATAATGATTTCCGGCCAACCAAACGATTTCACCATAAACGTAGGAATCGGAAAATGGATACAGAACATTGCAGTGGCGGCGGTGGAGACTCTTCTGATATCGGTGCTATTCCTCGCGGTCGATGTCCCAGAGATGCTCTGGACAACTCACGTGGAGAAGGAGATTATCCGGAAGATATCGGACATAGCTTCGAGACCGACTCTTCAACCAACAGCCTCCATGTAGAACCGGGCATCTCGCTTCTCTCCCGCCTCTTTCTTACAGGCCAAAAGTTAGGGTAGTCTCTTCACTCCGCTAGCTTGCAGTGAATCGTTTCATCTGCCGTCTCACAATCCTCAAACCTATCTGAAGATGTTCCTTACCGAAGAGGCCCGCAAGGACCTCGTTTCCATTACCCGGCGCCTTCGGAAGAGTCTCAATGATGCCCTTCATCTGCGCGAAGAGCCGACCGTAAAGTTCTAGCTTGTGTTTTTTCCTATCCGACAGTTGCCAGTAGAATCGACTGCACACAGTCTCCCTATCTCCTCCATCTCCGTCATCAATAACTGCCTGCGCTTCAACCGTGAAGTCTCTATTCTTCTTTCGCAATCCTAGATAGAGCGCGAAGGCCACGTTAGAGGGCGGAGAGAATGCGAGATATCCGCTCTCATGACGATTCACCCTCCAGCGAGGATTCGTCGGATGTCCCCCGCTACACGATGAAAACGTCCGGTACCCCTTCTTGTTCAGCAATGAAACAATCTCTCTGATTGCAGGATCTATCCGACCAAGGTTTCGTCCATCCCGGAGGCTCTTCCAGTTAGACCGTTCAAGCTCCCCCAGCCTCCTCGAGTGGGCGCGAGGAAGAAACTCGTCACTCATTTCTCTCTACTTTACGACCTTACCCAGCGGAAGACCGACTCGTCAAAAACATAACTGTCAGTCCGATCAGATGATCCGAAACCTTTGAACTCATGCCATCTATCAGATTTCTTATCATAGTGAGCCTCAACAAGTTCTAGAGATTTCTCCATCGTCCCGGGACGCAGCATCTGAGCAAGAATCCCTGTAAGGTGTCCTATCTGATCCAGGGCAGAACTCAATTCTTTCTCCTCAAGATCTCCTGACCTGAAGACAAGCCTACGACCGTCACCTATGAAAGTGAACGTAACGGCAGCACCAGCCTTTCCTCTCCGATATCTGACCTGCCTAAGCAGCTCCTTGAGGTCGCGCCAGTTCTCCTTTAGAACATCCGTAAAAATCGTCGTGATGTAAGGATAGTGGAACGTCACGTTTACTCGGGTAGTCAAATCCTCGTCAACAAGCGTTGCATAAGACGGATGTTCAAGCCTGAAGCACTTCCTCAGTACCCGATATAGAGCCTCGTGCTCGAAAGGCGATAATTCTCCCTCGACTAAAACCTCAGCAAGAGGCTTCTCTTGGACAGTAACAGCCTCGCGAGCAGTCAAGCTAGGCATTAAGTGGTTAGAGTCTAAGATAAGCGCATGGCTCTGCCACTCAAAGGTCTACGAGTTATCGACCTGACCAAAGACTTCGCGGGACCCTTCTGCACCATGATACTATCAGACCTGGGAGCTGAAGTAATCAAGGTCGAAAAGCCTGGATTGGGTGACGAGACGCGTGCCTGGGGTCCGCCTTTTGTCAAGGGTCTCAGCTACTACTTTCTCAGCCTTAACCGCGGAAAAAAGAGCATCACCCTAGACCTCAAGACTCCCAACGCGCAGAAAATAATCCGGGAACTAGTACAGGATTCGGATATTCTAGTCGAAAGCTTTCGTCCCGGTGCGCTATCTCAGTACAACCTAAATTATCCGAGACTCCGGCGAGCAAACAAAGCGCTCGTATACTGTTCCATCTCAGGATTCGGACAGACAGGTCCCTATCGTGATCGACCCGGGTATGATATCGTGGCGTTTGCGATGAGCGGGATCATGAGCACCACAGGAGAAGAAGGCCGTCCATCGGTCAGAGTTAGTGTTCCTGTCGCCGATATCGCAGCGGGTCACTACGCATCAACAGCAATCCTCGCATGTCTCTCCCGCAGACTAGTGTCGGGAAGAGGAGAATACATTGACATCTCACTCTACGACTCTATCGTTTCCTGGCTCAGCTACCTAGCAACCTACTATTTCGCGACAGGAAGAGAACCGAAAAGAATGGGTTCAGCGCACCCCAGCATTGTTCCGTACCAGGCATTTGATTGCAAGGACAAGGAACTCATCATAGCTGTGGGAAATGACACGCAGTGGCAAGCGCTATGTCGTACTCTTGGGTTAGAAAGAATGTTGGAGGAGAAACGATTCAGCACTAACCCCGATCGAGTTCGAAATCGGACAAGGCTGATTCCGATACTATCAAGACGCCTACGAAACAGGACCGCATCGTACTGGAGCAAAGCGCTGAATCAACACGGAGTACCGTCAGCACCAGTCTACAAGATCGCAGACATGGTCAGAGACCCACAGATCAAGCATCGCGGTCTCTTCAGATCCATAAAGTCTGACATTCCACAGCTAATGTCCCCAATACGATTCGGCAACGAAAGCAAGGGTTCCTCGAATCCAGCTCCGAAACTTGGTCAGGATACGCAAAAAGTGCTTCAAGAACTTGGATATTCGAAAGCATCGGTACGGAGACTAATAGAAGACGGCACTGTCTAACGGGTTGTTGCTCTCTAAGCAAGAAGTCTTTTCGCAGGAGTACTAAAGGCGGTCAACCCAACTCCTCTTAGCCGATTACCGATCTTCGCGATCACTCCTGGTGCGTCCGTGTCTAGCTTGCAGACTAAGCATTGGACCAAGAGCGATAATGTCTCGATCTTGATGACGTCCAGTCCAAGATTTGCAGACTCTACGATTTTCTGCGCATAGTCTCTGTCGATGCCTGCAGCGATTACCCGGTCGAAGAGTAGCTTGTTCCACTGCAGAAGCTGGTCCCGAGTCCTGTCAGATAGTTCGACAGTGACATTCTCTCCTTGAAATTCTGTGACGATCACGTCGACTGGGAAATAGTCTGCTAAGGCATTTTCTTGCAGAATCTCCCGAGAAGACTTCGAAGCACCATCTGATAGTTGAGCTCTCATTCTGTGAAGAGGATAGAGAGCGTCCTTTCGGGCAGGCTCAAGGATTCCAATATCGATGTAGACGCCGAAGCCTACTCTTCCAGATCCAGTGACAAATCCCTTTCGAATGTCCCACCGCTCCACATTGGAACGGAGCACCGGTGCTTCACCGAACTTTTCCCTCAGCAGATTGAGAAATGTCTCAGCGTCCTCGCCCCGAGCCCTGACCTGCAACCACTGTTGTTGGGTGGCGATCTGCCAGTCGACCCTTAGACCACTGGCCTCCTTCGAGAGAACGTTCCATACTGGCTTAGGCCCTCGGTTCAGAACTGTCTCAGGAATCTTCTCGGCAAGGGTGGCTGTCTGCCAACCCTCAGCCAAGACCAGTCTTCTCTAGGAATCAGATTTTTTCGGTGACGAATGCTGCGGGACGATCGGAGAGCTCCGACTCGAGCTTACGCGAGAGATCCTCAAGCAACTGTATTGTCTTATGGTTATCATCGCTTACCATCTGCCCGTTACAACCGCTACATCGGAAAGCGGACTCCATCGCGTCCTCAAACGTCACGCGGACGTTCAAGCATTCCTTACACATGAAGAAGCTATGACCCTTCTCAAACTCCAGACGGGTCCGCAGGGTCTCCAGAGCCTTCTTCTTTCGGCTTCGGACGAACGCGTCTAACTGGTCGGGCTGAAGCTTCCAGTGATAGATGAACCATCCAGTCTTCTCATCCCTCGACCGCTGGCACGTCACCAGGGCATGATCGTAGAGCTTGTAGAGAACCTTACGGGCGGTGTTCAGCCGGACGTTAGCCTGGGTCGCGATAACATCATCGGTGGTGGTGCCAGCTTGGGCCAGCGCTTTGACCACGTTGATGGCTTCCTCTCCGCCAAAGAAGCTGGCCAAACGAGCAAGATCATCGTGATGATTCCCCATAATCTCTGATAACCCTCGATACACCCTATATTGTGCGCTTCTCCAATTTAATGTATTACCCCCAGCAAACGAACACGCCAGCATTGGCGAGAATATTCATTCTCCGGATAGGCCACCGGGTCTTCAGAGACTCACGAGTAACCACCCACGTCTGTCTCACCGCGCGTGCTCTAGGCGCTGACGGGGTCATAATAGCAGATCAGGAGGACAAGGTTGTGGAATCCACAATCCGAGATGTGACAGACCGATTCGGAGGGCCTTTCGAGGTCCAGAGCGGAAAACCATGGAAACACGCTATCCGAGACTGGAAAGCCAGAGGTGGACGAATAGTGCATTTGACAGCTTATGGACTGCCACTGCCTAAGTTGCTCCCGGAAATACAGGTCACCGATGCGGATCTTCTCGTAATCGTCGGGTCTGAGAAGATGCCTGGAGAGATCTTCAAACTAGCCGATTGGAACATGTCAGTCACCAACCAGCCCATGAGCGAAGTGGCCGCACTAGCCATATTCCTGGACTGGTTGAAGAAACACGGAGAATTTGAGCACGAGTTTTCGAAGGCTCAAGTCCAGATTGTTCCATCAAGAACCGGAAAGGAGATCCAACAACTCTCCTCCTGAACCCTACCCCTGTCAGATCACGTAAGCGATGACACGGGGCTAAGACTTAGGCTCCTTGACCCCAGAACCCCACAATTGCGACAGACAGATCGTGACACTCTCTTGACAGCTTTTCCGCCATCTTGCTCCCCGAATGAGTGGCCAATTCTCGTGCCAAAACATTGGACACGTCTCTTAATTTCCCTACAAGTTCGCGGAATTCGTCAAAGGTCAGACCTGGAGCCGAGGAGACGGGTTTGACAGCCGGCTTTGGCATAGACCCTCTCCGAGGGAAATACGCAATTAATGGATGCTGTTACCGGAGAAGAACTCTCACGGAAGTCCAGACAGACAATTCGACACGTGGATCTGTCAACTAGATGAATCTGCTGGACAGAGCTTCGAAATACTAGCTAAGCAACTAGGGCTGAGACACATTGGACCCGACTATGCCGACTAGTCGTCAATGTCCTCTTTGTGCCTCACCAAAGCGACATCGCCTAACGTGGCCACAGGTGCCTGGGAAGCTCTTCGAGGCGGAGAAGGCAGATCAAGCTCCTCTCGAGGAACAAGCAATCTTACCCGGAGAATGTGTTCGAGCTCTTTTGAGAGTCTCATAGTCGGGGACATTTTGCCAATCTCAATTTTCTGAATGACCGTCAGCTTTTCCTTCGCCTTGAAAGCTAGGTCCTGTTGAGAGATCCTGAGCTTCTCCCTGGCCTCTTTGATGACATGGGAATATTCTTCGATGAGGTCAGACTCCTCAACAGCTTTTGGTAGTCTCTCTATCGGTGCATGTGTGTGCGAGGCCGTTATCATCGGGCGACGGGGCCTATCGGAAAAGCTGGGCAGTTTAGTTCCGATACTCGAACACTGCTGGCATACGATTAGAGTTGCTCCTTCCACAAGCGACCTTCCAGGTTTGCCGACGATCTCGTGTCCACATATCTCACAGAACAAGGTTTCAGGATACCTCTAGGCGAGAACGTTAGAAATAGGCTCTCAGGATGCTTATGTAGGTATCGGATCTAGAATGCCTCTTCAGCTTGTAAAGCCGCGGCTTCACGAGCTGAGAAGAATCAGGGTCGTGGCTAACTACCAGTTTGGCAAAGGCGCAAGCAAGGCCTTTCCTCGAACAATCGAGATAACAAGGTCTCCCAACACTCACAGAATTCGACATGTCTACAACGATGGCGAACTCTTAGCAACCTATCGTCCGAGGGATGGACTGCTTGCGCTATCAATTCCTGGTGGACAGGCTCTTCGAGCCATTTTCAAACCACCAAAATTAAGGGTTGAGGTGCTCCCGGGTGTCGAGGAGTTCATTGAGAACGGGGGCAATGTTTTCTGCAAACACGTTCAAGATGTGGATCCTGAACTGCGGCCAGCGGAGGAAGTTCTCGTGGTCGACGAAAAGGATCGTCTGCTGGCGGTTGGCAGAAGCTTCTTCAACGCAGAGGAAATTTTGAGCTTCAAGATCGGGGTCGCTGTGAAAGTTCGGCACGGCGTCGAAGGCTGATAGGCTTAACAATCAGGATCAGCAAGGGACGTTAGATCGTTTCATCATGCAGCGACGGATCAATCCTAGAGAAGCCAATCGGATGATGCAGCGCATGGGTATGCAAGTCGAACAGATCGATGATGTGACCAGAGTCGTCATCGAGTCGGCCTCAAAGAGAATAGTGATCGATAACCCGGAGGTTGCGATCGTTAAGGTTCAGGGACAGACGGTCTACCAGGTCGGTGGAGGAAAAGCCAGAGAAGAAAGCCCGGCCGGAGCATCTACACAAGAAGACGCAAAACTCGTTGCTTCACAGGCCGGGGTGTCTACCGAAGAGGCGGCCAAAGCTCTTCAGCAATCTGGAGGCGACCTCGCCCAAGCCATTATCCTTCTCAAACAGCAGAAAACCTCCTAGGCCGTTAACGGTCCTTGTCTATTCAAGCAACCTTATGCCTCATAGTCAAAGACAACAGCATACTTCTCCTCAAGAAATCCAAGGGCCTCTTCGGGGAGGGCAGATGGAGCCATCCTGGCGGCAAGATACTTCCCAACGAAGAACCCAAGCCTGCTGCGATAAGAGAAGTCCTCGAAGAGACGCGACTCGCCGTGAAGAGTCCAACAGAAGTCGGCCTAATGTACTTCTACAACAAGAGCCAACGCCTGACTCCAGCCTGGACCGTTCACACCTTCCTAGCTCGCCAATTCGATGGCGTCCCAATAGGCGGACGAGAAGGCCAGCTCAAATGGTTCAGTGTAGATGCACTCCCGTTCGATGAGATGTGGGAAGACGATCAACACTGGTACAGACTAGCGCTCGATGGGACCAGATTTAACGGATGGTTCTACTTCTCAGGCGATTTTGAGAAACTAATCGATCACAGAATAGAAGTCAAGTCTCTGCCAAGTCAGGTCGAATCCTGAGGCCAAGGATCTCTTAGGCTTTAAGACCCGAAGCAGACCCGGGAGTGTCAAGAGAAGATTGAAGCTCATAGAGTGCGTGCCTAACTTCAGCGAAGGACGCCGACAAGAGGTTATCAAGTCAATCGCGGACGCGATCAGATCGACTCCTGGCGTCACTCTGCTTGATGTTGAATCGAATTCTGACCACAATCGCTCGGTCATAAGTTTCGTCGGCGAATCCGGTCCCGTCAAACAAGCGGCGCTCGCCGCATCAGGGAGGGCCATTGAGCTCATCGACCTCACCAAACACAAGGGCGAACACCCTCGCATGGGAGCCGTGGACGTTGTCCCGTTCGTACCGTTGTCTGGAGCCACGATAGACGATTGCATCACCCTAGCGAAGGAATTCGGCAGAGAATTCGCAGAGCGGTTTCAGGTCCCCGTCTTCCTCTATGAGGAAGCCGCCTCGACGCCTGAGAGACGAAACCTTGCAGATGTAAGAGCAGGCGAATTCGAGGGACTGCGTGACCAGATAGGTAGAGACCCGGCCAAAAGGCCTGATTTTGGACCCGACAAGATCCATCCAACTGCAGGAGCCACTGCTGTCGGCGCACGAGAAATATTGATCGCCTACAACGTTAATCTTGGGTCAAACGACCTCTCGATTGCGAAGAAAATCGCACACCAGCTTCGCGCCAAAGATGGCGGTCTCGCCTACGTCAAGGCCCTAGGCTTCGAGCTGAAAGAACGTGGAATTGTCCAGGTCTCCATGAACCTGACTGATTATCACAAGAGTCAGCTCTTCAAAGCCAAGGAACTCGTCGAGCTATTCGCCGAAAGATATGGGGCCCTAGTAGTGGGCAGTGAGATCGTAGGACTCGCCCCGATGGACGCTCTAGTGGATTCAGCCGAGTTCTATCTGAAACTTGAAAATTTCAGCCGTGAACAAATTCTCGAAAAACGACTATTCGCACCCAGCCCATCAAGCCTCACCGATATGAGCCTCACAACGTTCTCGGAAGAAGTCGCGTCGAAAAAAGCGACTCCAGGTGGAGGAAGCGTATCTGCCTACATCGGTGCGCTTGCAGCAGGCCTGGTCACTATGGTCGCAAGAATCACCCTGGGCAAGAAGGACGTAGCGCAAGAGAGCGACCGCCTCCAGGAACTTGTTCGAGAGGGAGAAGATCTTCGCCAACGATTCTTGGAGTTGGTTGTCGAAGACGCTGAGTCGTTTGATGCCGTCATGCGAGCATTCAAGCTGCCCAAAGACAAGCCTGATGCTCGGAGAAAAACGATTCAAGAAGCGACAATGAAAGCCGCCGAAGTACCTCTACGAACTCTTGACTCTTCTGTCCAAGTTCTACGCCTCGCGGAAGAGGTCGCGAAATATGGCGCGACTAATGCACTCTCTGACATTACCACAGCGGTGGGCGCAGCTCGAGCTGCTATGGAAGGAGCTGCCAGTAACGTGCTGATCAATCTGGACACACTCGACGACCTACACTTCGTGGGTAAGACTCGCTTGCATGTTTCCGAGCTCAGAAAGGAGGGACTGCAAATGGGCCAGCGAATTCTGGAACTCATAGCATCCCGTTCTGGAAAGAAATAGCCTATGCTTCCAGTTGCATAAGTCCAGTCTTCTTGTCAGCCCAAATCATCAATGGAGCAACCAATATCGTAAGCTCTCTCCCCTCGCGTGTCAAATGGTATTCGACACGGGGAGGAATCTCGCTGAAAGCCTCTCGTTTGACCAGTCCGTTTGCCTGAAGGGCTTTCAGAACGTCAGTAAGGGTTTTCGCACTGATTCCAGGAAGCTTCTGAGCCAGCTGGTTGAAGCGTAACGTTCCCTCATTGCCTAGCTGAGCTAGCGCACATAGGACCCATTTCTTTCCAATAACATCGACAAGTCCCTCGCATGGGCAGGGACAGATGCAGCAGGGCTCTCCTTCCTTCTGTCTTACCATTCTGTAACCCAGTTACTCTATGGGAACGTGTCCGGTTAAATACTTCACTTTGGTAACTGAGTTACCGAGGTGAAGTGCTAAATGAGCTGTTGCGGACCGGGTTGTGGATGTTGTGGTCCCGGGTGTTGCTCTGACGAGCAATCAGGCCAGAACACCGGCAAGAACTGACCTCCATCAAGGCTGATGACTAAGTAGTCGATTCCGCGTTTGAACAGTCAAAGCTTCAAGGAGACCTGGAGCCTCAATGAAGAAATTCGACTGTTTTCAACACTGCATTCCTCTTCCACCCTTTTTTTCTCGTAGGCCTTCGGAGCTGATCCAGCCCTGCCGATGACTTGATTGTCTATGCGATAGATGTGGAGAAGTTTGGAACTGCACCGGGTGTCGCCGTTACCGGTACTGCCCAGTCCAATTCGACGCTGAGCGTGCTGCCTGGAAGCAATGAAGTGCTCGCTTGCGGGCTGGTGATGGTACCATAACCGGTGGGCGGGTTACCTGTTAGTGTGATCGTCTCGGGGGCAGTGCCTGAGTTAATGACACACAAGTAATGTTTGACTGTCGAGCCTTGAGGTACATTCCCCCAGCCAATGCTTACTGGACCCGGTCCATAGCCGGTGAGTGGACATGACGCTGGAGCGGTCCCTCCTTGATCTATCACGCCCAATGTAGCGCCAGTTGTTACGGTAGCGGTGTGATTTAGCGTAATTACGTTGCTTGCGGCTATAACCACTCCTACAACTCCGACCATTGCTAGAATTAACGGGACAGCGAAACGTCTTGCGACTTTCAAGTCCTCAAATATACCCTGAGATAGATCCACTGTTCGACCTTAAAAACATTCAAGACGAGATAGATCTGCCGAGCCCCCGCCTCCCAATCGGATTCGACTGAAACACGAGCAATTCACCGATCGAAAGGCCTCAGTCGGAGACCGTTGGGTTCCTCCTTGTCTCCAACTTGCCCCGTTGCCTTCATGCAAATCTTAAACGTGAGTTTCCCGTCGAGGTTGTTCTTGACTGTGATTGATGCAGTATGTTCGGCTTGGGACCACCGGACTACGGGTCTCGCGCATCTGTCTTGGAACCATGTCTTTCGGCAACTCTGAACAATGGATGATCGAGATCGATAAGGCAAGGCCGATAGTGAAACGGGCTCTTGACCTTGGCGTAAACTTCTACGACACCGCAAACGTTTACTCGGCTGGAAGATCCGAAGAAATCGTCGGCGAGCTCCTGAAGGATCACCGGGACGATGTGGTCATCGCTACGAAGGTCAGATTGAAGGTTGGTGAGGGAGCAAACAGCGAAGGCCTCTCACGACACCACATCATGGGCCAAGTGAAGAAATCTCTAAAGCGTCTCCGAACCGACAGAATCGATCTCTACCAGACCCATCGCTGGGACTACTCGACACCAATAGAAGAAACGCTCGTTGCTCTCAACGATCTCGTCCGCCTGGGAATGGTCAATTACATAGGCACCTCCAGCATGTTTTCGTGGCAGTTCGCGAAAGCGCTGGCCGCGAGCGACCTGCTCGGGATCGCCCGATTTGTCTCTATGCAGAACCACTACAACCTCTGCTATCGCGAAGAAGAGCGCGAGATGATTCCATTCTGCAAGGACCAAGGAATAGCTCTGATCCCGTGGAGTCCCTTGGCACGCGGCTTCCTCACTGGCAGATACAAGCGAGAAGGAAAGGCAGATTCTGCGAGATATCGGTCTGACAAGTATTTCGCTGAGAGATTCTTCAGGCCAGAAGATTTCGACGTGGTCGAGCGCGCCGAGGAGATTGCAAAGGAGAAGGGAGTGACCGTGTCTCAGATTGCCCTCGCTTGGTTGCTACACAAGGGAGTCTGCGCTCCAATTATCGGAGCAACTAAAGTGGAGCACTTGGAGGACGCCGTCAGCTCGCTAGAGGTCAAACTCTCATCCGATGACATGAAGAGACTCGAAGAACCTTACAAGCCTCATCGAATAATCGGGCCGTTGCCTGTTCCAGAGCCCGCCGGCTAGGTTCTTGATAATCCTCTAGCGGCAGATTTCCGAAGTTGAGCGGGGTCCCAACCAACTACCTCCACAATTTCTCGTCGACGAATTGTCTTCTCCGGATTCTCTGAGTGAAGCCGTTGAATGATGCGACCGTTGATCTCAGCCGGGACATCCCAAGAAACTGAAGACTTCCTTTTGTCAAAGGATTCTATCTCTTCATGCACATCGACATCCTTCCAATAGTCAGCTACCAACTTTACAATCGCGGGAGGCATTTCTCGGCGAAGCCCAGCCTCGCCATCATTGAATCGATCTAGGGGAAATCCCACCTCCTTTCTCAACTCCACATATCTCGATCTAGGGTCGAACCCTTCCCCACCCTCTACCTCTGCAACGATTAGCTTACTCGTTACTCGGCTTACTTCGCTGACTACCTGTACCCAATCGCGGACAAGATGCAGCACATGAATCATGATCGCACCATCAAAGATGCCGTCCCGGAAAGGCAAGTGTTGCGCGTCAGCTTGAACCAGGTTTCGGAGCCCCTTCTCCCGCGCTTTGGCCATCATCCCAAGTGACACGTCAATACCCACGACATCGCATCCTGAATCATTGAAGTATTCTGCGAATCGGCCCGTACCGATTCCGACATCGAGAATAGTCCCGCAATCGGCGAGCAATTCCTTCATCGCGTTCAAGAGCTTCTTCATTATCTCGGGCGGAATGCCGGACCATCGCGTGGCATCGTAGACGCTAGCCAATCGGTCGAAGGAAACAGCCATTAGAACATCTCTTGAAATCCGACCCAGTCTCGAGTACGTGTCATGTTTTGGCCTAGCGTGGATGCACCACAGGTCTTATGGTAAACCTATACGTCAGCAATGACTCATGTAAATTACTGCCTTGCTTCACGCAGATAGGGTCGTGACTGACCTACATTCCGAAGAGGGCTTTCTAACTCCTAAATCTCCGTTCGACTTTTCCAAGTCACTAGATTTCTTGAGAGACTTCCCGCCAATGCGGAACGACCAGAAGATCGATGAACTCTCCCTAACAAGAGCCGTCTGCATCGGAGGCCAAACAGTCGTGTTCAACGTTCGATCCACTGGCCTCATCAAGAGCCCACGGCTGAAGTATACTCTCAGTTCTGACCGTTCTCTGACATCCGGGGCGCGTGATGCAGTCGTTGACCGTATCGAATTCTTTCTGAGTCTTTCTGACGATCTTGAACAATTCTACAGGATCGGCTATGGCGACATGGATTTCGCGCCTCTGTTGCAGAGGCTTTACGGTCTGCACCAGGTAAAATTTCTGACACCCTTCGAATCTGCTTGTTGGGCGGTACTCTCTCAGCGATATCCCGCTGCAGCGGCACAGAGGACCAAGCAGGCGATCACTGACAAATTTGGGACAAGTCTGGAAGAGAATGGCCGGAGGTACATGGCGTTTCCTGAACCTTACCGATTGGCTTCCGCGAGCGAGCAAGACCTACTGGCCATTATTAGGAACAAGCGGAGAACTCAGTTCTTGGCCAGCGTCGCAAAAGCATTCACAGAGAAGGATGAAAGATTCCTCAGGACGGCCAAATATGAACAAGTCGAAGAATGGCTGAGCCAGATCCAAGGTATTGGAGAATGGTCGTCCAAGCTGATTCTGCTCCGGGGTCTAGGGCGGATGGAGAAGATCGCGGTGGAAAAACGGTTGCTGAAGGCCGCTTCAAAAGTCTACGGTCGAGGGAGGACCATGACTCAGAGCGTTTTAGATCAGATGGCGGAGAAGTATGGACCCTGGAAAGGATACTGGGCGTATTATCTGAGAACAGCGGCTATGAAATCCTGAGATTCTGGCCGGACGCTTTTGTTATGCTATTTCTGGCTCGACGATGACAGAGGTCGCGCCTTTGCTAGAGCGTGTTTGACCAAGACTGTTCTTCCCCAGCCGTGGTGTGCGAAGTCTTCTGGTGGAGGCAGTTTGTCGATCTCGAACCATTTCAGCTCTGCAACTGCGTTTCCCGTCGTCGTGTTCATAGTGCGAGTAAATGCTAGATAATCGAAGATCAGATGCCAAGTCTGATTGTTTCCCTTGAAAGATTCGATCTCAGCGAGTTTTAGTGTCGCCTCGTCCATTCCTGCCTGTTCCCTCAAAATGCGCTTGGCAGCATGATCTGGGTGTTCCAAGTGATGAAGATCATCGTTGGGCAGGAACCATCCTTGTTGGTTATCCGGGCTGGTTCGGTATTTCACTAGGAGAGCGGAGCTGTGGTGCAGGGGTGCGACTTGGGCTACTAGGGTATGCGTGTTGCATTGCATGGGCAAAAGCCTAACCCCTAGTCTCTAGGATTGAAGGAATAAGACTAGCGCTTAGTCGCGAAGAATACCTTCGACAAAATTGCCTTGCAATAGTGAATCTTCAGATTTTTCGGCTTCCCCGAAGATTGTGATCTCATCCTCTTGGACTGCGGCTCTCTTCTGATAGATTTTCGCCACCTGTCGAAATACATCTGAAAGTTTGTCAGATTTAGCTCGAACCTCTTTGCCTAGTCGCCTTGTCAATATCTCGGAGCAATGGTTAACCACCATTCTTCTACCGGTCCCGAGAATCTCGCCTAGAGCCTTGTCGAGCTCCTCGATTCCATCGGGGAGCTTATTCATGTCCACATGATGTCTTCGTCTGGCATAGTGAAGAATTAGCTCAGCCGTCGCGCCGCCTAGACTCTGAAACGCTTCTTCAACAGAATCTTTCAGCTGCGTGGCTAGATCGGGAGGAAGATGAACTAGCCTAAACAAGCCCCGTTGGGACATCGACAAGGATGACTATCTCATCTGTTCATCTTAGAACTAACGTTACTGTGCCCGGCCTACGACAGGTTGCATGCAAGCAGCCGAAGCAAGTCCTAGGGGTCCTTAGAACCCGCGAATGGACGCCAATGGGACATGCGCTATTCTTTCAGCTCTCGAATGAGCTGTTTGGCTATTGTTAGCCGTTGAATGTCGTTTGTTCCCTCGTAAGTCTTGATAATCTGCGAATCGCGTAGAAACCGTTCTACTGGGTACTCTGTCGCAACTCCGTAGCCGCCGTGTATCATCATGGCCAACAAGGCCAACCGCTCAGCTGTCTCAGTCGACGTTACTTTGGCGATCGATGCCGCTTTGACAAACTCCTTGCCCTGATCTTTGAGCGATGCAGCCCAGTAGGTGAGCAGACGTGCTGTGTGAAGCCCCATAGCCATCTCGGCCAACTTGTACTGGACCTGTTGAAACTCGATCAAGGGTTTCTCAAAGCTTGTCCGGGTCTGCGCGTAGCTTATCGCAGCCTCGTACGCTGCCTGGGCAATGCCGACGCCCTGCGCGGACACGTCGACACGTCCTCGATCGTATGTTTTTACGCCGATGTAGAACCCGTCGCCTTCCTTTCCCACAAGATTGTCGGTGGGAACTTTGACGTGGTCAAGGATCAGTTCCGAGGGTTGCGAGCCCCGAAGACCTGTCGTCTCGATGTGGCTACCGACTTGGAAGCCCTCGGTTCCTTTTTCAACAATGAACGCACTCAAGCCCTTGTGCCGCTCTCTAGCGCTGGGAGGCGGACTCGTCCTAGCGAATACAAGATAGACGTCTGCAATCTCACCGTTTGTGATGAACGTCTTTCGGCCGTTGATCTCCCAGTGGGTTCCATGAAGCTTCGCGGTTGACTTGATCCCCGCCACATCGGACCCAGCTCCAGGCTCTGTCATAGCGTGAGCCCCGATTTTTTCCCCAGACACCATAGGGATGAGGAACCGTTTCTTCTGCTCTGGTGAGCCCCATTCATTCAGAGGTTCCGATACTAAATGACTTGCGACGAAGACAGTTGAGCATGCTGCGGAGACTCGAGCTATTTCTTCGATGGCAATGACCATCGAGAGAAGATCGCCCCCTAGACCACCATACTCCTCTTTGTATGTAATAGCGGTCAGACCAACTCCCGCAATTCGCCGCAGAAGATCTCTAGGAATCTTGTTATTCCGATCGATCTCAAAAGCTACGGGACGAATCTCTTTTTCAGCAAAATCTCTAATGGTATGTCGGAGGCTCTCGTGATCGGCAGTCAGCTTCACTTCATAGTCGGCAGAACGAGGCATCATAGTGCTCGTCAAGTCTGGTCAACAACCCCTCCTCGAAGCTGATCATTCCTTTAAACTTTGGAATGGTGGTTAGATGACGTTAGTGGGGCGGGTGGGATTTGAACCCACGATCACCGGTGCCCGAGACCGGTATTTGCTCGAACTGGTGTTGCCTACCAGTTCTCTTAGACCAAGCAGTCCCCACATCAGGGTGGTCTGGACCACCGCCCCTAAGAGGAGGAATCTCGGTTTACAGATAAACCATTCAGCTGTTTCGGAGAGCAGATGACTAACCCGTAGGCTAACACTGCCCAGGTCCGGGTCTCTGATTACTTTCGATTCTGGATCTACTTTGACTTCTTCTCTTTCATGTGTCCGTTGAAGTATTGTCTAATGAGATGTTCGAAGAAGATGCTGAACCCTCCGGTCCTTCCATAGTACAGCTTGCCCACTTCGTCTCTTACAAGCTCCTCTGCCTCGTCCGTTAGAGAGATCATGACTTTTCCCATGGTAGCTCTAGACTTCCATAGATAGCTGCAAGCGGTTTTATAGTTATCCCTTACGGGGTCGAAGACCATCGGCAAGCAATAAGAGTCCGGGAGACACGTCTGCTCATGCCCATCATTAAGGACACTTCACTGCCCACATCACACTTTGTTGCTAACCCCATGCGAATTTGCAATCATCTAAGGGCCCTCTCCCCATATCATTCAGGGGGCGAAATGGTTCAGAATATGCAAGATGGAGAGTCGATTCCTCCAAATTCAAAACGACTGGCTTAGTAAGGTTGAGAAGGATTAAAACGGACAGAAATTGCTCTTTTTCCGGCCTCCTTGAGCACAGTCACTGCCGACGAATTCTTTGACAGTATACACAAAATTGTCTCTCTTCTCGATGAAGAGAACATTACGATCCTAAGGACCATGAAGCAGCATGGCCCCCGAAACCTGCTCGGGATAGCTCGGAAAGCAAAGCTTCCCTACACGACAGTCTACAACAGAGTGACAAAGCTCGAAAGCCAAGGAGTTCTGAAGACTTGGATTCAACCCCACTGCCCCAAGATCGGACTAAGCCGAGCCGTTGTTCTGGCAACTCCCCACCCGGGAAAGGAAATCTTCACGAGGGATGCTCTGAAGATCCCAGGATTCTGGCTGAGAGTTGCCCGCTGTATTGGAGACTGCAACGGCTACTACACACTCCATGGTATACCTACTGCAAGTCGTCAAGAGTTTGAGCTCTATCTAGAGCAACTAATGGAACGTGGACTTCTCAAGAACTACCGAATCTACTGGATAGGCGACACAAAGTTCCCATTAACGAATTTCGACTATTACAAGCCAAAGGACCGGACCTGGAAGTTCGAATGGAAGGCATGGCTTGATTCATTTGTCGCGAGTCGAGCAAAGTCTGATTCTGGCAAACAATTTTCTCAGCCAGTTTCCTTCGACAAGAAGGACCTGATCATACTCAAGGAGCTAGTGAAGAATGCAAGGACGACACTGGCCGACCTTTCGAAACTCCTATCTCTGACACTGCCCGCGGCGAAATATCGTTTTGACCGTCTTGTCGAAAGAGGATTGATTCAGGAGTGGGTGATCGACCTTCTCCCATATGCACCTCAAGTTTCTGAACTGTTGGAAGTACGTCTTGACTTCAAGAATGAAGGTTTCATGAGGGGAGCCGAAGGCGTTCTTGAGAGTCTTCCGATTGTGCAAAGCTATTCTCCGATAACTGGGCTGAACTCGATAACCACACGGCTCTATCTTCCGCGAAGCGAGGTGAGCAACCTCTACACCTTCCTATCCCTACTCGTGTCCAAAGGGGTCCTCACAAACTACTCCTATATCGTGATCGACCCCCTGACGATACAGGCGCAGGCCTTTGCGTACAAGAACTACAATGACGATTCCGGATGGAACTATGACAGCCGCGAATACCTAAAGGCAGTCGACAGTATGGTACCGAAATTGACTAAGCCCGAGATCGAGCTGTCCTATCAAGCACTGCCATCTCTGTCTTTGAAACTATAGTAGAAATCTGAGCTCGCACCCGGTCCAGCGCTATCGGGTGGTATCACCTAGCACCCTAGACTGTCTCAATTACTTACGAGTTCAGCAGGGCAACCGTAACACAATATTCAACACGGCATTTTCACACAGGACAATTGTTAAGCCGCATTCATGCGGGGGACGAAATACTCGCGAAGCTCGACAACGAGAGCATGTCTACTTCTGCTAGCAACAGTGTCAACCTTATTCTCAATAAACATCGCCGCCGTCAATGGAGCTGGACCGAGTTTTGTCCTTTCTTCTCTACCAACCAGAATTCAGGAAGGATCTCCTGGTGGAATTAGACTTGTCCTCAACGTAACTAACGCTATCAATCCGTCTGTCTACAATTTCGTCTGGACTGTAACGGACCCTGCAGGGACCTCAAGAACCTCCACTAACAGTACTACATCTACCGGACCTTCATGGTTTGTCTTCTCAAATTATCCTGCAGCCTTCGCCGCATCCATTGACCTTGCCGGAGTCTACAAGATCAACGTGACCGAGACGGTACACTCCGCCGGAGCTAGTGTCGCCACCGGCCAGTTCCAAGTCGGTCTGACGGACAATGCATCATATCAGCGAACAGCTCTAGTACTAATCAGAGCCAGTGGTTATCTTCCGCTCGAGAACGTCACCATCAATCTTGCGCAAGGACCACCCTCTGTCCCGAATTTTCCTGCAATGAAGAAGGCCGATACGAATGGCTTGGTCACGCTTTCGTGGCAGACCTTGATCGGAACCCCGCTAGGCAACTATTCTCTGACGATTTCGGGTTCCACTTCTACGAAGACCCCTCCGGATTCACAGCTATTCACTGTCTATCCGACAAACGTCACTGTCAGCGGACTCTGGTTGAGCAAAGGCTACATTCAGAGGTCCCAGACTCTTGAATTCCGCTTCAACGCTACGTACCTAAACGGTTCTCCAGCTCTCTCGGGGTCTGCCCCGATCAGGATCACAGAACCTAACGGAACCAATCACACAGTGACGGCGTCTTACGACTCTACTCTACAGACCTTCAGAGCATTCTACGCAACTGTGCTGAGTAGCACAACTGGGGTGTGGATCGGAACTGTCGACGTAAACAGTTTTGGCGACGGTCTGAGTAATGGTGGGCCCCTCAGTCCAGTCTTCATTAATTTCAACGTTCAACCAGCTTCTCTAACCGTGTCGGCGGTATCCTACAACGCGACTTATTCCTCAGGAATGATTGTTCCCATCTACGTCAGGATCACTACTCCAGCCGCCACTAGCTTCACGCAGGGAACCGTCACTGCAACAATCACAAGTTTCGGACAAAAGATAGCAGGCCCTCTAAGCTTGGTTTATGACCCGTCGAGAGGAGAATGGTCAGGCAGCTACAAAGTCAACGCGACGGATCCCTCAGGAACCTGGCTCGTGACAATTAGCGCTTCAGATGGATATGGAAACACCGGCCAGAATTCAGCCTCTCTCTCCGTTAACACGTCAGGCGCTCAGAACCCGACCCAGTCGTTCATCTCCAGTTGGACCTTCTGGCTCCTTGTACTTGCATTGATAGTGATAGGTTTCGGAATACTAATCTTCAGAACTAGAAGCGTCTCTCATCGAGAAGTCAGACTTGACGTTCAGGCCATTAAGCATCAGGCCGACCAAGTGAAGAGTGACGATTTCCTGCAGTCAATACAAGCGCAGTTGAAGAGAAGGACAGAGAGGATCGCCGCAGAGAAAGAGAAACATGACTAGAAGCATAGCCATACACTCCTACAAAGGTGGTACCGGCAAGAGTACGATAACAGCCAATGTCGCTGTCGCTCTAGCATTGAAAGGCCGACGGGTCGGTATCATGGACATGGACTTGGAAGGTCCAGGATTACATGTTTTCTTCAATATTGACCCAAATGAACTACGGTTCACGCTCAACGATGTTCTTGCGGGAGTCGCTCCTCCGGAAGCCGCATGCGTGCGTTTGAGCGAGAAGATGAACCTCAACGGTGGAGAGATCTATTACAGCCCCGCAAGTGTGAGAGTCGCAGAAATCATGAGAACGTTGAAGACTGGTTTCGAACTCGACATGTTCGATAACGCTGTCAAGCGACTCCAGGAAAAGTTTGGACTCCATTATTTGCTGATTGATACTCATCCGGGAATAGAGCATGACACACTTCTGGCTCTTGGGGTCTGCGACCATCAAATGCTTGTCTCAAGGATTGATCAACAGGACATATTCGGGACAGGAGTTATGATAGAAGTCTCCACGACCTTCAATAAACCAGTCCATCTCATTTTGAACATGATACCTCCACGAGTGAAGGAGGCAGAGGTCCTCAAGTTTGCTAGGATCATTGGAGCGCACTTTACTGTTGATATGGCCGGATGGCTTCCGTTCTCAGAAGAAGTGATTGGTTCTCTGAGCAGATCAGTGTTGACGTTGAAACAACCTAAGCATGCTATGACTACTCGGTTTCGTCAAATTGCTGAAAACGTCGAAGGCTTTGCTTAGCCTAGAAACGTCTGAGTTTAAGAGCACCGGGACCATTCACCTCCTGCTCCCTTTGCAACAGATCGACTCTGGAACCATGGCACTAGTCGTTGCTGGTTACGAGACACAGTATCCTGATCCTCTGACAATGAACTTTGGTGACCCGTTGAAGATTGTGAAGAGAAGGGACGATGAATGGCCAGGATGGGTCTTCTGTGAGAGCAAGACTGGGAAGCGGGGCTGGGTCCCGGAGAACGGGATCAAGATTGACGGCGACGCCGCGGTCGCCCAGAAGAGTTACGAGGCGCGAGAAGTGACCGTGATGGAAGGCGAAATCGTGCGGATTGAGAATGTCGAGAGCGGCTGGGCATGGGTTACGAACATGACCGACCAGACCGGCTGGGTCCCGCTGAAGAACCTGAAAATCGTCGAATAATTGCCTCGACTTCTCTCAGTCCATATACTCGAATAAACTCGACTGTTCAATTCTTTCCCGAGTCGGCCTACAGGATACACTCTACTCAAGTTTTTTAGTGTAAGTTTCTGAGTCTTCTGACTGGATTACTTGCAGCGTTCGTATGAACGGTTCAGCTCGGAGGTTCTTGATGCTGCCTCCGCTCCTGTGCGGTTGCACGTTCTCAAGCTACTCGTCTCCAAAGGTCCTCTTCCCTATACTGAAATAATGTACGAAGCTAAGCTCGACCCCGTACGGGACGCTGGCAAGTTCGTCTACCACCTCAAGACCCTGAGAAAGGTTGGACTCGTTTCGATCGAAAAAGGCACGAAAAAGTACAGCGTGACCGAACTCGGAAAGATTGTGGTCGAATTCTCACGGGACCTGGAGGAATATGTCGCCGTAAAACGCGGTAGATTGTTCGTCCGTACCTCCCGAATGACCATCGAAGAGTTCGACCGCACTAGAATCGCCCGATCTCTTGTTGGCGAGGCGAGAATGCCTCAAACCCTCGCCGACGAGGTTGCGGCAGAAGCAGAGGAGAGACTTCTCAAATTTGGAATCGTGTACCTCAGCGCTCCGCTGATCCGGGAGCTTGTCAACATAATTCTCATCGAGAGAAAGCTAGAGGAATATCGCCATAAACTCACCCGGCTGGGACTGCCCGTCAACGATGTGACACTACTACTCCGTGAAGCAGGCCAGAAACAACTGGACGCTAACTGGGTCCAGAAATCCGCCGGCGAGAGAGTCATAGAGGAGTATATTCTGCTCTATAGCCTTCCTCGAGCGACGATAGACGCGCATCTCGCAGGACAAATCCACCTGGAGGACGTTGCCTCCTGGATTCTGAAGCCAAGCATACTCTTTCACGAAGCACCTCTCTTCTTTCGGAGAGGCACGCCTGCCACCAATCCTCCTTCATCGCTCGAGGACGCTTTGGAATCGATCCTGAAGATCCTACGAACGGCAGAACGAGAAGTCTCAGGCGAGCAAGTACTCGACCACTTCAACGTAACACTCGCGCCCTTCATCAGAGGACTTCCACGCCAACGAATCGAAGAGTCGATCAAGCGATTCATGTATGACCTCAACTGGGACGGCTTCTCCAACACAATATCCGCCCAAGTCACTATGGGACTAGATCATCAGATCCCTGAGCATCTCCAGAAACGAGAAGCCGTGGGTCCAAACGGTAAGGCCGAAGGAATTTACGCTGACTTTTCAGAGGAGGCTGAGGAACTATACACTTCAGTACTCCATGCGAGTTTAGAGATCGGCCATCAACAGCCTATACTGAACCCATCAATCGTAGTAAGACAAACCAGCGGGAAGATCGAGCCCACGGACGAACTTCTCAACTTGGCCTTCGAGAGTGCCACCAAGTACTCTGCCGCCAACTTTCTGATACAATCTTCAGAGCAGAGTTACTCAACATCGTCTGAAGGACCGATTCTTTTCGAGGACAGAGACGCGACAAAGGGCGCAGGCGCCGTTGTTGGAACAGTCCAACTCAACGTGCCTAGAGCGGCGTACGAAGCATCAGGAAAAGACGAGAAGTTTCTCCAGACAGTCCAATCCGAGACCCTAGAAGCAGTCAATGCTTTGCAGCTTAGACAGCAGGCCATCAACGAAAGAGTATCCGAAGGAATCCTACCACTGCTAGCGTGGCAAGCAAACGGAGGAGCCTATTACGACTCACGAAGAGCTCAGAGCGAGATAGGCTTACTGGGACTGGCGGAGGCAGTAAAGCACCATACTAAGGCCGAACTCTGGGAAAAGTCGAGCCTAGCCTTTGCCAAGAAGATCGTTGAAGCCGCGCGGCGAGGAGTTAGTGAAGCTGATTCACATGATATTCGGGTGAGAATAGGCATTCATTCGTCCCCTCAGGCTTCAGCTCGACTCGCCTCAATCGACGCGGACAAGTTTGGGTTTTCGACTGTCGTCTATCAGGGCTCCAAGAAATACCCGTACTATAACGACGTGCCAGCGATTCCCCTGACTCAGAAAATCCCTCTAGCGACTCGAACGTTCGTGGAAGGAGAGTTGCAAAGATCATTCGATGGAGGCTCCCTACTTCCACTGATGGTTGGACCCAAGACTGATGGTTCCGCATTATCCAGGGCTTCCCGAGAACTAGTCGCGGCTGGGATACGATATTTCACCTTCTCGTCTCAATATTCTCGTTGCCAGCGATGTTACAATACGGGCGTTGGAGTTCGGGCCAGATGCGGTAATTGTGGATTCGAACGCTTGACCATACTCGTAAAACTGGGAGGAAGACTTCTTCCGCTAGACACCTGGTCCGAAGCGCGTAAGAGAGATTTGGACCGTATTGTTTCGTATGATTTTTCCTAGCCGTTAGAGGGCCCCGAGCACGAGTCCCAGTAATCCCATTCTCAAAACGACCCCGTTCCCAACCTGCTGAAAATACTTCGCGTGGGGAGTAGAGTCTACGCTGGGATCCACCTCGTCAACTCGGGGTAGCGGGTGCATGACGATCGAATTCTTCTTCGTCTTGTCCAGATCCTCAGCTACCAACCGGTATGATCCTTTTACTTTCTCGTACTCTTGCAGATCAGCGAAGCGCTCTTTCTGCACTCGCGTCATGTAAATCACATCCAGCTCTCGCAAGTGTTCTTTGAGGGACGGGGTCTCTGTAACTTCGATCTTCTTCGATACTTCTTCGGCCACTTCCTTACGCATCTGGAGAATATCTGGAGAGATTAGAACCAGGTTCACCCTGTAGAGTGATAAGGCATAGGCAAGGGAGTGCACTGTCCGACCGTATCTGAGATCGCCAATTAGTCCGATGGTCAGTCCGTCTATGGTCCCGAGTTCTTTCCTGATGGTGTAAAGGTCCAAGAGTGCTTGGGTCGGATGCTCTTCGGCGCCAGAGCCCGCGTTAATGACCGGGATGGACGCGAACTCAGCAGCCATGCGGGCCGCCCCTTCCAAGGGGTGTCTGACCACTAGCACATCAGCGTACTTCTCGGTAACTCTGACAGTGTCCGCTAAGTTCTCGCCTTTCTCCACCGAGGTGCCCTTGGTCTCCGCGAACCCCAAAGCTGTCCCACCGAGCCGTGTAATTGCAGACTCGAAGCTCAGTCTAGTCCTAGTGCTCGCTTCGAAGAACAATGTCGCCATTATTCTTCCATGAAGCATGTCAGACCCTTTCCTGGCAAGCGGCTCCATGACCTCTGCCATGTCCAGAACGTGATCGATCTCCCTTCGGGAAAAGTCGCGGATTGAGACAATGTCACGCCCAGCGAACAACGGGCTTCCAAGCATGGCTTCTAGCAACCAGTTTCTGAGAAGAAGCGTTCTATAACACTGTTTGCGAAACAGGGTCGGAAAGCCTTGCGACTCGTCGCCGGTACCTCTGACCTGTTCCTCCGTTCACGCATATCGGAGCTCGCGAAACAATCCGGAGCGGATCCGTTTTTCGCAACGGGACCTGACGAGCTAAGACGACTCGTTGCCGAGACCCGGCCTGAACTAGTCATCCTCGACCTATCATCCATAGATTATGATCCATTTTCTGTCGCGCGGGAACTGAGGACCGTTCTCAGTGTTCGACTATTCGGCCTGTATCCTCATGTGAAGACCGAACTGAAGAAACAGGCTGACGAGATGGGGTTCGAGTATGTTGTGCCGAACTCAAACTTTCTCCCTAGCCTGAGACGTGTATTATTGGAAAGAGCTGAGGATGATTGAGCTGGATCATAAAGGACCTATGGAAGACCCTCGAACTTCGCCAATCAGAATACGCGAAACTAGTGAATGATGACGATAGAATCACGGCGTATGAAATCGTCAATCGGGTAGCCTCGGACGTCGGCACTAAGTGGGGCGTGTTCATACAATTGAATTTTCCACCGGGACAATCGGGACTCAGTTCATCTAACCTAGGCCACAGAAATCTGACGGTACTAGTTTTTCGTGATAGAAAAAAGTTCACAGGTATCACTGAGTCCGAGGTCAGGCATGCTTTCGACTCGCTGAATCCCTCTGCTATTGACAGTGCGGGTTTTGGCTATGAAGGGTTCAGGGTGAAAATTCCAAACGGTCGGATCGACTGTCTTCCCGGTGGAGTACATCTCTGGTGCGAGATTACTCCTCCGATCCTCGAAGTTCTGGACTGGCTATTCACAAACGCGTACGGACTCAGTTTTCCTCAATCCAGCAGAGCTTGAAAGCCGTGCGTCATTAGTAATAATTGCGAAAAAGTTAATGCTCTGAATGAGTACGCGATGATGCTGAACGTTGAGATTTCGCAAGCCCCTTCTGATCCTAGCCATAATCATACTCGTTTCCGGGCTCCTGCTCTTCGCCGTTAGCACCGTTCGAGAGACCCATACGTCGACGCAATCTAGTTGGTATAACGCACCCGCTCAAGCGGGGACATTCTCATACGGCGGGGCGACACTGCCACTCGGCAATTCGCGACAGACTATTATTGGCACTTCGGGAATTGCCGACCTCATCATCTTGGCGATGCCTTACCAAAACTTTAGCGACTGGGTCTGCCACTTTGTTCCGTCATACGATACGTACTCGCGTTGTGTGCGTTTTGGCGGCGATCGCCTCAACGTCACGATACTCTACTCGTATCTTCAAACACACCAATCACAAATCGCATATTCCCAGACTATTGTCGATGAAAACATAACACTCGATTCGATTGCTTACCATGTAATCAATCCTACAGACGTCACGTTAATCCTGGCCTACTTGGGATCGGGCTGGGTGAGAGAGTATGGGCGGACGACGGTGTCCAACGAGACAATAAGCTATCCCCTGATAGGATACACTGAGCGTCCGGGAACTTCGTGGACTCTTCCCAACATATCCCTGGGTCTCATAATCTCCGGTATCGCTGGGATTGTCGCTGTTGCTTTGCTTTGGTCTAGGTTCGAACCCCCGCGCACAACGGCGGCTTACCAAGGGACGACTATGCAAGCATGCCCACATTGCGGTGGCGAGAATCTATTCTTCGCAAAGAAATGCCAGCACTGCGGCAGAACATTACACGAGGAAATGCCAAAGGCCGAATTGGTTTCGCACTGACCGACCGACCCTATCTCTTCCCTGTCCTAGTCCAGCTTGGGGTCATTGCATGTTGGAATCCTGCTCTTTGTTGGCTCCCATGGGAACGTAGCGTCTTGACACTTCTATTCTGAACACTATCATCCGAGCTCCTGGAGCTTCATCGGCACGTTCTTCCTTTTCCTCCCAAGCCTCATAGGCCTCAAACGCCTCTCTGGCGTAGCCCAGTGTCCAACATGATGTACTCATAGCTCAATATCGTCTGGTTCTCGATCTGGAAACAGGAAACCAGACAAGAAAGAAAGCCGAAACTATTTTCGAGCTGAAATGCTGTTACTGGCCCAAGGCGCAGTTCGAGTGCAAAAATAATTGGGGAGTTTGAGCCAGTACGCCGCTAACCACAGAGGGCTAGTTTGGAGGCGGCTACTGCGATGGTTGGTTTTGAAATGTTTGGACGTTTACACATACAAGAGAGTGCCTCCTGACACCCGTACCAGTCATAGAGAGTAGGGAGTATAGAGTTTACTCCGGTCTCGGGGTCTCTGAATGCCGGCGAATCCATGTCTAGATTTTCGTCTGTAGAAGTTCACTAAGACAGTGGTACGAGTCTCTTTCCGAGTCTTCTCTCAATCTCCATCTTTGCACGCTTCAACTGACGGGCCCTCTTCAGCAATTCGACAAGATAGTCCAAGTCGACTACCGGTCTGAGGGAGGGGTATTCCCATGGGGTCTTGTTGATCTCGTCAGGATAGATCATGTACCCCGTCGGATAGTGGGTTACCAGAATGCCTGTAGGGTCCGCCTCTAGGACCTTTGAGAACTCTCTGAGAGTGTAGCCTGCCTTCTTCAGCATGTCGAGGGTCTTGTCTAGTTCGTCGCAGGCCCTTTCCAGCTCCGCGTACAGTTCGCCTCTATCACCATCGTTAGGCACTGCGATAATCTCCCACTGATTACACAGGGGCATTGACGGAACGCGGGCATAAGCGTTCTATAACCGGGACTTTGGGACCGGCGAAACAGGGTGTCGAAAAAACGTCTTTTTGAAAGCGACCGTGAATATCGACCAGTCCACAATATTCCCGTGTGGAGTCTTCACCGATTTTCTCTTCATTGAGATTTCGCTTCATTCTGCTTCTCTCCCACCGCGACAGGGTCCGATGTCTGAATTTGTTTCAAATATCAGGATAAGGGCTCTGTATGTCCAGTCAGGAGATCCTAGACGATGCGTAGGGTAATTGTTTCCAACGTCATGTCCCTTGACGGCTTTGTGTCGGGGCCGAAGGGTGAGCTAGACTGGTTTGTGCATAGCGGGTTTATGAAGGGCACAGAGTTTGGGGAATACGCGCGTTCTCTCATTAGCAGTGTAGGCACTATTCTGCTGGGACGTCTGACCTACGAAGAGTTCGTCAGCTACTGGCCAACGGCCAAGGATAACGATCCTGTCATCACTGAGAGAATAAATAACCTGCCCAAGTTCGTGTTCTCGCGGTCTCTGGAAAAGGTCGCCTGGGGCGACTGGGGAACGGCGAGATTGATCAAGGAAGACGCTGCCACAGCGGTCAGCAAGATGAAACGGGAGCCTGAGAAGGACATAGTGATCTATGGGAGCGCTACGCTAGTGTCCGCGTTGATGAAGGCGGGACTCATTGACGAGTATCAGCTAGTTGTTTGTCCGATAGTCCTGGGAAGCGGGAGACCTGAGTTCAAGGAACTCAGTGAAAGGTATGCGCTGAAACTGAAAGACGTGAAGCGGTTCGATTCTGGAGCGGTGAAACTCATCTACCAACCGAACTAGTGAAAGCCGTAGCCCAGGAGCTCCCCTGAGGGTGCCAAGGAACTGAATCTTCTAGGGCCTTATTCTGACCGGAAGTCCATCATGCGCACTTGTAAGGACTGCAGATTGACCACCGGTAATAATCCTGGCTGAGGCACTAGCCCCATACGCTTCTGATAGTCCGTCTGGCCCTGCCAGGCTCCACTATTCACAATAGTCGTCCCACGATAGACTCCGGAACCTGGCACATGAATGTGTCCTGACTGAAACACATCCGGAACATGTTCTATCACAAGCCAATCCTCGATCTCGGGACCAATCGACGTCCCCCTTCCATACTCTGGCGCCAGATGTCTCGCCCTCAGCTGATATTCCATAACTTCAACCGGCCTCTGGTAGTCAGAACCCGGCACCGAACTGATAATGTCCATGAGACTCGTCCCGTGAAAGAGTAAGAAATCAACGCCTTCCATACGCACCTCGGATGGATCACCTAGCGATACGACTCGCCGTGAATCGTAGACGGGACCCGCAAACTCCTTCGGAATCTTAGGCTGAGGCAACGCCTGTCTGACCGCATCGTGATTCCCCGGAATCAAGACGACCTCCATATGCTCCGGAATGTCCGCGACAAACTTCGCAGCTAACCGATACTGCTCGTAAATATCAGGAATCTTCAGATCAATCTCCTGCCGAGGATATACCCCGATACCATCAACCAAGTCCCCGCCAACCACAACATACTTCACATGATCAGCAATATGCCGCTGGTCTGGACCGCCGACCTCACCCTTCAACCAGCCCAAGACCCTGCGAAAAGCATCCTCCATGAACACCTTACTCCCAACATGAACATCCGACACTAGAATCGCATACACCTCGTCGCTAGCATGACCAGGTCTATGATCCGGAATCTCCGGCAACACAATATTCTCCGCGACGAGCAATTTGCCAGAACTCTTCCGCGTCTCCAGAAACAACACCTGGTCCCGGGAAATCCGGCGCGCGGTCTGCCAGACAGTTGGGTTCGAGTCGCCTACTAGAATAGTTGCTTCATCATCATAATCGTCGACCGTCAGAAAGATGCGGTTGCCTTTTTCCCGCTTCTCCACCACCATGGCGATGAAACGGCCTCTTCCATTGGTCCCGCCCGCAAGAGCGTCAGCAATCGTTCCGGAACTTCTAGTGTCGATCCTCTGTCGGAATAGATTACTCATCTTCTCGAAACGGCTTCGGAAGTATCGGAGAAAATCATCAATGGACCCTGCAGTTCCCAACTTGCCCGTCGGATCGAAAACTACCTCAAGCTTCGCCTCGCGATCCTCGGCAAATCGCCGTCCATGCCCCAACCCTTCAACAGGGACAACTGCAACATCCGCCAGAGCCAGCTGCTCTGCCGCCTTCAAAACCAAATCTGCGCTGATGAAAAGCGGCCTGGGTTGAGCAGAGCTCGCCATTTTCAAGACCTCGTCAACGAGCGGTTTGAGTGAGTCTTCGCGGCCTCTCTCAACGAGAGTCTTGAAGGCCTCTGATTCCATCTGGAAGCCTGCCTCCAGTATGGTCCCTACGGCTCTTCGCATCTCCTCAGACAGTCAGGCTCACTCTCTGGGCCCGGTTGAGGCTTCCAGATTTATGCTGTTGTCGAGGAAAACTACCTCGTTATCGTAAGGTCCGAGATGTCGACCGAGATCTCGCACATTCTATTCAGCGCAATCGTGACCGCTACCAAGTGATTGACGAGAGGCCTCGATGAACCTGCGACTCGTGCCTCAGCATCTGAAAGTTGCTTCTTAGTCTCCCTGAACCTGGGGCTTACTGATGATGCTAGTTTGAGGTCTCGGGAGAGCACGGAGCCAACAGCGTCTCTGTACATGGCGTTCACCGACGTTCCGATCTTTTCCAGCAACCCCTGCTCTTCCTTTGGAATGGTCAAACTATCTTGTGTGTTTTCCGCGATTGTTACTGAGTAGTCTGCGAAGGTTTCGATGTAGCTTGCGAGTAGCCGATAGTCGAGGCAGTCCACTGATGAGACTTTGATCTTCTCAAGAAGATACGTGTCAGAGATTGCCGCCCTGACAAGCCGGACCAGCAGAAAGTACCAGCGGTCAACTTCTTCATCCCTCTCCACGACACCTTTCGCCAGCGCACCATTGGATGAGACGAAAGCCTGAACCGAGTCCAGTTGCATAGGCATGGAAAGCATCTCAAGACGACGCAGAATGCGTTCTGGGTTCAGTAGCGAGGGTTCGACAAGGCATTGGAGAACTATTCGTTTGGAATCCTCTTCTAAGACCTCTAGTCCTACAAGCCGTTTGGTTGTCCGTCTGACCTCTTCTCTAATGTCAGGAGAGAAACTCTCCTTTGATTGAACTCTGATTATATCGTAGCCCAGCAGGTATCTCTCGATAATCTCTCGCCTAACGAATGGAGACGCATCTAGAACTACCTCGAGTGGAGCTCTCTCTTCGTCTATCTTTGGGGATAGCAACAATCTTCCATCTTGGCGTTCTTCGTAGGACACCACTGACCCTGCCCCTAGTCCGACACGTTTCGCCCAGGCTTTCGGAATCGTTACAAGAAAGGTGCCGTCTGGGGTCCGCTGTAGTTTCCGCAATTCCAACTAGGATGACCGTTCTACTTGGTATGGCAATGAAGAATTTTAGGGTTTGGCTGAATCTACTATGATGACGTGGGTAACTCTAGAGTTTCTGGCTTGCTTCCGCCGTTAAGTTGCTGGTAGCCCAGCCGGAGGGCCTCTTCAGTATTACTTCCTTTCAGCGCACTGAGAGCGACCTGCGGTGTGCTTGGAAAGAGCCTGGAAACGAGCGCCTTTCCTTCTTTCAGTTGGCTTTCATTAGATCTGTCGACTTTGTTGATGCATATTAGAAGCGGAACGTTAGGGGCGATCTGTTTCAGGATCTGGCTTGATGCGTTGATTTTCCGAAAGACTATTTCTTCGTCCTCGCTGATGTCGATGAATAGTAGAATGAGGTCGGAGTTAGTTATCTCGCCGAGGGTGGTGTTGAAGGCTTTGAGAATTATCGGATGCATGTCTTCGATGAACCCAATGCTGTCGACCAGGATGAAACTGAACGCGTCCATTCCGCTGTTGTAGTCAACCCGTCGGGCGTATGTTGACAGTGTTGTGAATGGGCCTAGTCCAGTGACTTTGTGCTCTGAAACGACCCTGTTGAAAAAGGTCGTCTTCCCGCTCTGTGTGTAACCTGCTAGCGCAACTATTGGGAATCCAAGCTCTCTGCGGTGTTCCCTGAGAGTCTTGCTCTTCGCGTTTACGTCCTTCAACTCCTTCTCTACATGGGAGATTCTTTTGCGGGCGCCTCTCTCGTAGTCTGCGTACGGGTACTCTCCGGGACCACTCCAGCCCACCTGTTCGCCGAGAATGCCCTTCAAACGGAGAAACTCTTTGCCCCAGGAGAAAGTGTACTTGAGTTTAGCTAGCTCGATCTGGAGTTTTGCTTCTTTCGTCATTGCGCGCCGGTCGAATACTTCTAGGATCAGCATGTTCCGGTCTATGACATTGATGTCAGTTCCTCCAAGGACCTTTTGAATCTTGAAGACTTGGGAGCCGGGCAGTCTGTTCGCGAACAAAACCGCCTCTATTTTTTTCTCCGAGGTTAGCTGTTTGACCACGTCGAGCTTTCCGGGTCCGATACAATATGTGTGGTGTAGGCTCTTCCGATGCTGAATTACCGTGTCGACCACGTCGTAGCCGATGCTTCGGGCCATGGTCTTGACTTCGTCTGCCCTAGATGGAGCGGTGGGCACGACGCACTCGACTACAATGGACCGCACTACAGAAGACCGATACTAGCTACGGGGACTGTGCGTTATTTGAACATCCTGTGTCCAGACAGTAAAGCTACTGAACCCTGATCTCTACCCCGACGGTGCGCTTGATCAAATCGGCGAGGAGGTCGACCTGAGCCTTGCCGCCCTTACGTGTTGGGATCGAGACTACCAGTGGAAGTTCGATTTCTTTCTTGCTTTTTCCCAATCTGTCTTTGATCCATTCGAAGACTGGTTCTGTCGCGATCACTAGAGAGACGAGTTGTTTCGCTTTGATCTCGTCAAAGGTCTTAACCGCTTCTTCCTGGGATTTGACAACCCACGTGTTCTTGACCCCGCCGAGTTTGAAGTAGATGCTTGTCTCCTTGTCCGCCATGACCCCGATCTTGCCCATGTTCAACGCCTACTTGAAGATCCAGCCTGTCTCCTTGGACCAGAAGAGGAGATCGAGATCGGCCATAGGTATGCCTATCTCTGTCGAGAATCTCCGCAATTTTTCCTCAATCTCCAGATAGCGCTTCTTCGTGATGGAGGCGGGAATCTCCGGGATGACTCCGAGCTGGTTCAGGTTTCGTAGAATATGACGATCGAGGATGGCGAACTCTTCTCCCAGTCCTATGTTCCGGAGGAAATGGCTGGCCTCTTTGTATCCGAGACCCTTGACATTTTCCACAAACCATTCTCGGAGTTCAAAGGGATTGTAGAAGCTTGAGATCCGAGATTTCAACTGGATATTGCCGTCATTTGAGAACATGTTCCTAGCTTCAACAATGTACTTGGCCTTACTGTCGGAGAACCTAACACTTCTCAGATAAGGCTCCAGCTCAGCAGGTTGGCCATTCAGAAGTAGACTCTTCTGTTTGAGTGCAGTGACAGCCTCCCAGCAGACCTTAGCGGACGATTGCGGCGTTAGAAGACAGAAGCAAAGTTCCCCGAAGACCTCCTCGTCCTTCCATTCCATCACCTGTCTGAATTCTGATAGCCGTTTCTGAATCGCCCCCTTCCTTTCCTGATAGAGCGCTTGCAGCGGTGGGATGGTACTCTGTTCAGTTACGGCGGTCATCAGTGTGTCCTAGAATTGTTTGAGAACATCTTGTTTGTCCATAATCCGTACGCAGTAAAAACATCGAAGCCTCAACGGGTCCTGCCGTTCTACCAGGAACTTCGGCTCAACAGGTTCCCCGGCATTGGAGACGCAAGCAGGATTTGCACACCTCACTATTCCTCTTATCGACTCCGGGAGCTTAACACGAGTCTTCTCGACCACGTCATAATCTCGTATGATGTTGATAGTGGCGCTTGGCGCGATCAATGCAATCTTGTCAACCTCACCAGGTTTGAGCTCGCGATTTTCCACTTTGACAATGTCCTTCTTGCTATCGGTCTTCGACGACACGTTCATTGCGACGCTGACGATATGTCCCTCACCGCCACCGATTCCCAAGATTTTCAGAACGTCAAGAGCGTGGCCAGCAGAGATGTGGTCAATCACTGACCCGTTACGGATCTTCTTGACGTAGAGCTCTTTGGCCGCGCTTCCTTTAGACAATTCTACGATCTCTTGGCATGATTCGCTCTTAATTCCTTGCCTGAAAATGTGGAACGATCAGGACGGTCGAATCCCACAGCGGTGAGATTTGAAACTGAGGAGACTCCCATACCCCTCCCTTTCCTCTGGAAACAATTGTGGCGTGATTCGAGTTCGATCCTCGATGACTCTTGTGTAGTAGATCATTTGTTACAATGTACAGGATAGCCTAAATGAGTGAAGCACGCTAAAGACCAACCGGAGTAAGAACTATCCTAACCTAAGACATCCACTTCATTATTCTGATATTCATTGCACTGGAAACTAAGGGGTGGGTGTGACGGGTTTAGTTGGTCCAGTCGAAATCCATGTATGAGAACCCTTAATTCCACTGGAACAACGACCGAGGAAGCAATCAGTAGTGTTCTAACGGTTTGTCGCAGCAAGGACTAGATCTCATCTTCGAACAGGTCCTCTCTGGCGGACAAATTTTCAAAGATAGGAATCTCCTGAGACATGACTACATGCCTACAAGCCTGCCCCATCGAGAAGAGCAGATTCGACGCCTTGGATCTGTGTTGGCACCAGCACTTTCAAAGGAACGCGTGTCCAACATTTTCGCCTATGGAAAGACCGGGACAGGAAAGACGATTGTCGCAAAGTTCGTCTTGGATAGGCTCCAGAAGAAGGCGAGAGACTATGGCCGCGCGGTGGACACTAGCTATGTGAATTGTCGGCTTGCTGGGACGAATTACAGGGTCATCGCGGATCTCTGCCGGGCGCTGGGTCAAGAGGTGCCTTTCACAGGGCTTGCGGTGGGAGAACTCCTGGATCGGTTGCGAGATGCTTTGCGGTCGCGAGGTTCTGCGTTTCTTGTAGTCTTGGACGAGATTGACGCGCTTGTCAAGAGAAGTGAAGACGACAGCATACTGTATGAGTTGACCAGGATCAACGAGAGCTTGGACGGTGGATGGATCGGCGTCATCGGAATCTCGAACGATCTCCACTTCAAAGATTTCTTGGATCCTCGAGTACTGAGCTCTCTGGGAGAGGAGGAACTCGTTTTCACGCCATACTCGTCGGATGAATTGTACGATATTCTGAGGGATCGTGCCGATGCGGCGTTTCAGTCCGGGGCCCTAGACGAAGGCGCCTTACGACTCTGCGCCGCTATGGCTGCCGGCGAACATGGTGATGCCAGAAGAGCGCTGGACCTCCTCAGGGTTGCTGGAGAGATTGGCGAGAGGGGACGAGAGAAGGGCGTTCTAGAATCGCATGTCCGCTTGGCTCAGCAGAAGGTAGAACACGATAGGGTGACCGAGGTCCTGTCTTCATTGCCGCTTCATTCCAGAATTCTTCTCATCGCGATTCTTCATTCTGAGAGTGTAAGAAAGGAGAGTCTCGTTACAGGGGACGTGTACGAAGTCTATCGAGAGCTGTGTGGAGCTGCAGCTGTAGAATCGTTGACCCAGAGAAGGGTGAGCGGACTGCTGAACGAATTGGACCTCATGGGGATTGTCAATGCGCGTGTTGTGAGCTTCGGCCGATATGGCAGAACCAAGAAGATTCGGCTAGGGGTCGAACCTCGCGCTGTTACTTCGACGTTTGGAAGCGATGGGCTCGTGAGAGGGCTCCTGCAATATGCGCCGAAGAGCCTTTCCAAACAGCACGCTAACTAGCTGTATCGGGATTGACGACGGCCCGTTTCTACCCAGAAGACTGGGCGGGTCCAAAGCCCCACTAGTCGTAGTCGAGCTGAAGGGTCCGCATCTCGTAAAGGCCAGAGCCGCATGGATCACTGTCGACGGACTGGACGCTACCGCCGCAGCTTCGAAACTGATCAGTTCTCTTCGACCGCACGATTTCCCGATCTTGTTTGCTGGGGCAACGTTCGCTGGATTCAACATCATCAATCCTCGAGTGCTGCAGAGAAGATTCAGGACCCCAACGATCGTTGTGATTGGTTCTCGCCCCAGTAACAGAGCTGTGAAACGCGCCCTAGTGAAACACTTTCCGGACTGGCGGAGAAGATGGCGCATCCTATCGTCTCTGAGTCCATTACACCAGGCGCGGACATTTCGAAATGAGGGGCCGATCTTCTATGAGGCGTTCGGCTGTTCAGATGTTGAGGCGAGAAGGATTCTGAGAGAGTCGGCATATGTTTCGAGAATCCCGGAACCTCTACGGGTAGCTGGAATGGTGGCTAGAGGCCTGTTTCACGCGCAACCTCTCGAATAGGCTCTAGGTTACAGGAGGCTTTAGTCGTCCTCTGGAGCCTAGTGTGGACGCTCATCGCAACTGTTCACTGGAGACTCGGGAGGAAAAACCGGATGCAGGGAAAAGAGAACTCGAAGGAGAACAAGCTCAACGAGTACTTCCGCCGGAGATGCTCGAACTATGAACGGTTTCTCTGCGATCGCGTATGGGAATGCGCATTGTGCGCGAAGCAAGTCGGCAAAGTGGAGACACTGGAATTGGCCACGGTTACAAAGGTCGAAGCGTTGAGGCGGAGGTGAGACGATGGAAGCTTTGAGAGAAGAAGAGGTCCTGCAACTAGAGGAGGACTTGCTGCGAAGATTGGAAGAGAAGCTTACGCCATTGGTACAGCGTGCGGCCGTGGATGCTGCAAAGATTGCAATGCATCAGCTGAGGCTGGATCTGATGAATCACATTAGCAGGCATGAGGATACGATTCGACGGCTGAAACGGAACGAATCTGCGCTTAGCCACGTCCCTACGACAAGATAGACTGCTCCCGAGCGCGGACCCATCGGAAGATGTCGAGCAATCCCGGTCTCTGTCCTCCGTGCGCATTTGAGAAGGACTCGCCCCCGGGGGGGAGGAGGGGGGGTCGGGAGATCGATTCTTCGAGATTGGTATGGTTTTGCCAGTCTGCGGTTCGTTTTAGGTTCAAGTGTTGAATCTGTCAAAACGCGAGAACGAGCAGGAACCGGAACAGAAACGAGCAGTTGTCAATCCGGTTCTGGGGCAGTTTCAAAAGATTTGCTATTTCTTGCAGCTGTGACAGAGCGGGCTCTTGTTAATGACGCCTTTAGTGGTGACACATTCGGTGCAGAGATGTTTCCGGCAGGAGCTGCAGAGTCGAGTATGCTCGTGACAGACGGTTACTCCGCATTCTTCGCATATCGCCTGAGTGGCTTTGTCGCAAAGATTGCACTTACGGGTCTCGTCCCAGATTACTTTACTCGTCGCTGCTTGGAGAATTTTCCGATAGGAACGGCCTAGAACACCAAGCTCAGCCGAGACGATCGGTATGTGTAGAAGCTTGATCTCGGTCACTGAAATGTCGTCAGGATGTGCTCCTGACTCTCTTCCGATAATCTCTCCTGTGTGTGCCCTGATGGAATCCTCAGCGACCCCTGCGGGTGCCACTGATATGGTGTTCTTCATTTCCAGCTCTGGGGGAAGATGAGGCATCGACCCAGTAGAGGGCTCGACTTCCAGACAATCAATGAAGAGGCCTGATCCGGGAAGATTCTTCAGGTCCCCTTCGAATAGTCCTGCATCGCATTCTCTTCCATCGACACCGTCGAAGACTATCACTCCCCTTGCCTTCCTCTTCTTCCCATGATTCAGGGTAAAATCGGCGAAATAGTATGGCCGAAATTCGAGTTTGGGCATCGTCGTTAGTCTGAGTACGCTCCCATTCTCGATTCCGTAGGCTAGGATCTTTGACGCGGCGTTCCTAGAGACTGGAAGAGTGCCCGGGACTTTCTGACGCTCAGGGGGTTTGATCTTCTCGACGCGTTCTTTGAGCTTTGCCAGGTCCCAGAGTTCGACGCCTAGTTTTCTAGCAATGAATTCTGCGTCTCCCGTGAAACCCTTGGGAGAGACGTAGATCCCGCTCGTCAGCCCTGCACTTCTGAATCGACTTACGAAACCCTCAACCTCTCGCCCGTTTACCTGCCGATCTCCCTCCCAGCATTCAAACGCGACTTTCTGAGTCTTCTTACCCGTAGTTCGGGACGCTATAATATCCACGAAATGGTCGCCGGACTCGTCCGCTTGCACGTTCTTCTCGACGTTGAAACCTTCTACCCGGCAGACGTCAGAGACCATGTCGACTACGAAATTGTTGGAGTCTTGGCTGGTTTGGCTAGCCATAGTGATCCGTACGGCCTCGAAATCGACTGGTCCAGAATTCCGAATAAGGCTAGTGTAACCCTACGGCAATTTCGGCGTGAAGAATCCAGGATTCCCGTTTTGTAATCTTTGGGTGCTGGGTCACTGGGATCTCGTAGATGGAAAGACGTAAGCGATGGATACGATAGTGTATCCGCTCAAGACCTTGAGTAGATCAGCCACTTGGCAAGAGGAGACGAGGAGGTCAATCAAAGATATTCTGAGGGATCAGATCGTTGCAAGACTTCTCTTGAGGAGCAACCTGACTAGAGCACAGTTTGAAACGCTCCTCGTAGACCAACTGGGGCATGATATGGCTAACAAACAACTGACACGGATTGAAATGGCACAATTAATGCGCAATCAGAAGGGAATAAGCCGGGGGGCGCTAAACAGGACTCTTAGACAGGCGAGAGAGAATGTCTCGGAAGCAATTCACACTATCCTCCTTCTCGGCTACGCGGGAGTCATCGACAGTCCCACCCTGGCGCCGTTCGTTGAAGCCTCGGAGCTGCTCAAAGCCCAAATGGTTCAGCTCGGGGAGCTCGCCACAGATGATCCCAAATTGTATCGGGAACGACTAAACACGCTAGTTGAGGACTTGGAGGAGGCCTTCCAGGCGCTCTACGGGAAACGCGTGACGCGTGACGTCACGTAGCACAATGGTGCATCACGTCACATCACAGATGCTTGGGACCACTCAGGGAATCAACAGTTCGGACCTTCTCGAGGCAGGTATGTGATGTATCTCGCGTGGCGCGTCACCGCCTTGACGTCAAGATGCAACGCTTGAGTCACACGAACATCACTGGTGACATTGGAAAGGTGATGTTGTGACACCTCGCATGGGTTAATGTTAAATGCGGACCCACCACAGCGTGATGTCACGTAACTGGATGCGTGATGTCACACTAATGCTCGGACTTCTCTCACGCCGAAAAGCGCAGCGAGACAAGGTGGCTAAGGAGAATCTTGATGTTGCAAGGCTATTCTTCGACTCATTCTCCAGTCGGGTTGGTACCGTCGAGGACAGTCTGAAGAGTGTGTCCGGCGAGATTGAGAAGCTGAAGGTCTCGATTGACCGAAGCCAGCTCTCGGATCTTGTACTCCTTGAGCGACTTCAGAAGGCTGAGGGACTTGTGAGGGAATCGCTTACCTTAGCAAAGCAGGCAGTCGAGATCTCGCGTGAAGTGAAAGAAACCTCAGTGGCGAATGTTCTGCCACCGGCCATAAAGAACGAACAGCCGATAGGTCCCCTACGAGTTGAGGTGGATGAGGCTGCTCTCTCTCAACGTATACTCGCTCCTACCGGAGAGCTAGGGTCTCTTCCCTCAATAACGACCCCTACGGAATTACAAGTCCTGACAATGCTAGCGAACGAGGGACCCAAGTCTGCCCCCGAGATTGGTAGAATAGTAGGCCGTTCCAGGGAACATACGGCTCGGCTGATGAAGAGATTGTTCGAGGAGGGCTACATCCGAAGGGACCAGACTAGAACGCCCTTCAGGTACTCCTTGGTTGAGAGGCTAAAGCAGAGCTTCGTCAAGCGAGAATCTAGGGACGTAGAGAAAGAAGCGATCTCGGTTCCTCAGACTTAACCCGGTAGCTGACATTTCGACCGGTCTCTGTTCGGTCTAAGACCCCTCTCTCGACAAGCCTGACCAAATACGTGGAGACAGTACTGAGAGGGATCTTTTCAGAAAAAGACGTTTCGAAGGCCGTCTTCGCGTCGGAAGCCGTAAACTCACGCTGCTTGAGCTCTGAGATGATTGTGCTTGCGAGTCGGTCGAACTTCCGGGGAGAGATGCCTAGGACAGACGCGGTCGCTCGTGGGGTTCCAGCCATGACCTCGACAAGGTCCAATAGTTTTCCCACCTTTTCGCGCGTGACTTGGCCGTCGATGGTAATCGAGTGTCTGACACCTTCATCGTCATAGAATTCTAGTTTGAACCGGCGTGGTTTCACGTTGTAGACACTCGTCTCCGAAGAGGGAGATTCACTGTTCGCTGTTCACATGTAGAAAAGAGCTTCCCCTCGCGTCGATCACTCGTAGTGAATTGACTTACTTCGAGAAGAGGGCTGGTTCCAATGGTTCCAGTGGAAACAGAGGGGTGCTTGAGCTTGTTCACTGGTAGTGAAGGTGTTCTGGTGTCCCTCTAGGATGATGGAGTTGGATTGTTGCCTGTGGAGCCAGTGCTAGGACCCGGTGATTGTGGAACGCCCTGCTGGGGAGGGGCGGGTGGTGTGGCGTAGAATGACTGCATTTCTTTCTCCTTCTTCCGCTGGGCGCGTCGCCTGACCAGTCTGTAGGTTTCGATAACAGGCGTCAGTAGTAGCGGAATTAGAAGCAGATAGGAATAGGGTTGGAAATCTGTGAAAGTCCGCGTGAACTGGGTGATGGGTCCCGCGAGGGACGTTATCTCCGTTGGGTCAGTTGCAACTGTGTAGGTGATCTTTGTATTGTTGGGTGCTGTCCAGAGAAAGTTCACGATGGCCGGAGAGAGAACGTATACTCCACTACTTACTGTAGTAACTGTGTAGCTCAAGGTCAGGCTATTGCCAGGAGTGAGTATTGCTGCCTGTAGCATCTGGGCTCCGTTGGGCGTAATCTGTAGTGTCTGAGCATAATTTGACGAGGTTTGTGCGTCGCTTATGTTCAGGCCGGTGACGGTTACATTGTCAAGGTTCTGGATCGTGACGACTACAATGTGAGTCGTCCCGACGGGTCCTAAGTCGGGAGTGCTTGTTTTCTGAATTACAATGTCAGGCGCGAAAGGATAATTGAAATTCGCGACGAAATCAGGGCGAGAACTCGACGTTACGTTGAGGTAGTACGTTGAGGTGGCGTTGTTCCAGAAGGGATTGAGCGAGGGAGGGTTGTAAAGGATTGTGCCGGGCTGGAAACTCATACTGACGAGGGACGCATTCGCAGCGGGGTCCCCTACGATGTTGTTCGGAAAGCCTAAGAGAGTTTTGAGGTCTAACTGGTGAGTTCCTCCTTTGAAGTACTGGCGTGGAAATTGAACATTCATGTCGAAACTGAAACCTGTGATTTTGACGCCATTGACTGTTATGGGTACTACTCCAATTGCCGCGAAATATTTCATGTTCTGAATGTTCGCAGGGTTGACAAGGCTAGAGAAGCTTTGGCTGGGGAGTAGACCCATTAGTTTGGTCAGTGCGTCATGATTGGAGAGCTCTGGATTTGGCGCATAGATCGTCGCGGTTCCCTGTCCACCCATGGGTAGTGAGAATATCGTTGTGAATGGAACGCCAAGTGCCTGAGCGAATTGGGCTTCGACTGCGGCAGACTCTGCGGCCGTGGTTTTCGGATCGCCGGAATAGACTGTAATGAGCGCGGGCTGCGAGATGATTTGAAGCATCTGGCTCTGCTGTCCGTTACCGAAAGCTTGTGAGTCGTTGTTGTTCACTATGAACGCTGCTATGTTAGCGCCGGCGTAGTTGTTGTCTTGGACGAGGCCCTTGCTTGATAGGTCGAGGTTTGTGAGTTGGAGGCTCATGTTTGGCGCTCCGAGCATTCCGAGTGCAACGTCTAGGCGTTGCTGGTACGGGCCCGGAACTGGTGCTTGGAATGGGGGAGACGTAGTTGAGCTGTGTGGGATTGCGAAGATCGGCAGAAGCATCAGGAGGATTACTGCAGTTTTCAGAACCGGCCGGTCGACGATGCTCCGGTTCTCCTTCAGTCCCGGTTTTCCGTGTATCAAGACAAAGACGTACTTGGCGAGGTCGATGCTGCCCAGCCAGATTAGGGAGGCAGCGCGTCCAGAGATTGTGACTATCGCAAAAATCAGACCGGCGTTTCGAGCAAGTGTTAGGGCCACGCTCTGAATGAAGGCCGGACTCGTAGGGGATGATGCTTGGAGGAAGAGGGGTAAGAGGTCGGTTGCTACTGGACCCGTCGCTGCGGCGATCAGGGAGAAGCCTGGTGGTGGAGGGGGAATGTTTGGAAAGCCGCCGGAGGTCACGCCTCGAAAGATGGAGAGGGCGGCGAGTCCCATTGCTCCGAGGGTTGAGAGGAAGACTGCGAGACCCACCATGAATCCTCGTCCAACCTTGCCGCCCGCGACTAGTCCTCCAAGCAGCCCAGCGGTTATCCAGAGTGATAGGATTGGTGGATAGGTGAGTGGATTCGTAAAGATGAGATAGACAGCGACTATGAGCGTGTTGAAGTGAACGCCTAAGACTGGAGAAAGCCAGTCGCTGATCCCTCGTAGTCCCGTGGGTAGTTGTGTGTAGCCGACGTATAGGACTAGGAGGTATGCGGCTGCCCATCCGACGTATCGGCCGAGGAAGAGTCCCTCGCTAGGATGTGGCAGAAGATAGATGGTCTTAGGATCGTCAGGTCGCCGCTTGACCATCACGTTTCCGACACGCGTGTAGAGATAGAAGTAGAGAACGCCTGGGATCACACCGCCAATGACGAATCCTAGAATTGCGGCGGATAGGCTGGCGGACCGTGCCTTCTCGAATTCTCTCGACGCGATTCTTTCTCGTATTCGTGAACCTTTGCCTGCAACAATTGTGCATCCGACTGTGAGGACGACCAACGCCATAGGAAGCGGCTGGTAAGCTAAGAGTCCCGGATACCACGTGGGCAGGGTGGCTATGATGATAGTTGAGGTTAAGATTGCAAGAGCGCGAGCGACAGAACTACAGATCAAGGCAACAGTGGCTGCTCGGCGGACCTCCTTGGGAGCCTCCTTGAGAGCCTGATAGGGCGGGACCTGGGCCACGCGTGCCTCCTCGCAGAAACGGCCCTCTCAGAAGCCGCGAAGAAAGGGATTCTGATACCCGAGTTGCCCTTTCAGATGTTCAAAAGCAAATCAAAATATGAGAAAGGGTCCACACTACCCCGGATATGGGGCAAGTGTCGTCTCAATTCAGTCCCGGCGAGATCAGCTCCATAATCATCGCCTGGCTTGTGCTCTCAATCGCGATCACTTACCAGAATTTTCTAGGACTCTTCACTGGAACAGGTAGCCTTGAGATCGTGATAGCAGGCTTCGTCGCCACCGCAACAGGATTCATTATTCACGAGATGGGACACAAGTTTGTCGCAATAAGACACGGATACGTCGCCCACTTCCGACTCTGGATGTGGGGACTATTGTTGACCCTGTTCATAGTGGTATTTTCAGGAGGAGGCATCGTCTTCGGTGCGCCCGGAGCAGTATACATTGCGCCGGCGGCCGTGGCGTACTACGGCTACGATTCTACAATCCGGCCGCGCGACCCGGAGCAGGAGAACATGATCATTTCGGCAGCAGGACCCGGAATCAATCTCGCGTTCGCGGTAGGTTTTCTATCGTTGTTTCTCGCGGTACCCTCCGGCTTCCTATCGACCGTCGCACTGCTTGGTTTCTACCTGAACGTTGGACTTGGATCATTCAACATGATACCCGTTCCACCGTTGGACGGATCCAAGATATTTCGGAAAAACCTCCTAGTCGGACTTCTAATCGCGCTACCCCTCTGGGCCATGTTCTTCTTCCTCTTCGCCTTCGGCATCTAGAATGACCACGAGAAGTTGCTTCGTAAGAGTGAAATGATTAATTCTCTAGGCGAAGGCTTCTCACCAAGTTGCTAGTAGAAGAGGTTGGGCTCGCCGTTCTATTCGCGCTTGCCTTCGCGAACGGAGCCAATGACGTTGGCAAGAGCGTAGCTTCACTCATGTCTACCACAGGCCCCGACGGTCCCAGACTGCGTCGTCGAGCTTTACTCTGGGGAGGGGTCTTCAGTGGTCTAGGAAGTATCTCGGCAATTCTGATCTCGGGAAGATTGTTGACCGTGTTCACTCCCTCAAGTATTCTACGAAACACGACCGATTCATCCTTCATTCTAGCCGTCCTAGCCGGAGCGACAATATGGATCCTGCTAGCGACTCTCTTTCGACTTCCGGTCTCCACTACTCACACAATCCTCGGCGCTGTTCTCTTGCAGGGGATCTTTCTGTTCGGTGTGTCAAGTCTGAAGCTGGATTTCCTAGCCATACGTGTAATTCTACCACTAGCAGCAGGACCCTTCGTTGCGCTGATCGCACTAAGTGTACTGCGTCGTTTAACGCGAAGGCCTCAGACTCAAACTCCAAAAGAGAAGAGCCCCAGATTCGCGAAAATCTCGCACTGGGGATCGGCCGCAGCCACAGCCTACGCAAGAGGAATCAATGATGCTCCCAAGATGGCGGCCCTCGGAGCCTTCTTTTTCGTCGCAGGCTCAACCTACGCGGTTTGGGGTCCATACTCAATCGTAGCTGTCGCGATTGTGGCCGGGTCCCTAGTGCTCGGCCACCGAGTAGCTCTAGAACTTGTGAAGCGCGTCGTTCCCCTTGATCACACTCAGAGACTTCAAGCTGGCATCGTAACCGCTGCCCTTGTCTCGGTAGGAGCCTACCTCGGCGCTCCGTTATCCACTACCCATGTCCATGCAGGGTCCACTGCCGGAATTGGCGGCAAGAAAGAAGTCATCGTGAGGGCTCTGCGCGGCATGGTCTTGCCATGGCTAGTGACTCTGCCCGCAGCAGGATTGCTTGCTGTCGCGGTAGCAGTTCTTGTAGCAAGATTCTAGCACCGATCATGAACCAATAGTGTCAGTGTCTTAGTATACTGGTTTCTAGTGCCGTTGCTTTCTCAACGTAAGGTAGAGGATTGTAGATCCGGCCGCTACGAAAGAGTACAACCCAACCCAGACACTCGTCACTAGCCAGCTGGGACTTTCAGCAGCGATGACACTCCAACCGATCCCTACGGCCAATAAGGCCAGAGACGGGAACACGGCATCTAAGGGTAGTAATACTTTGATTCTTTCAGGGTCTTTCTGCTGAGTGGCCCATCCTGTCGCTAGGCACGTAGCCAGAAATAATGCAGCGAATGTCTGCAGAGTAGATACATACACTTTCCACGGCCAGAACTCTTGCTGTGCCAAACCCGGCAGCAGCAGCATCATGATTCCGAAAATTCCAACAACGCTTGTCTGAATTCCAAAGAACACTCGCGTGCCTCGCGGGAGTATCGATGCAGTGAGAGATTCACTTTGTCTCCGATGCCATCCGTAGCGTTGCAAGAGGAGTAGGCAACCTGTTGAGGCGACTAGGAAATATCCGGTCCAGACCCAAGTCGAGGCGTCACTGCTCACAGTGACTCCTCTAACAAGGGAAACGATGCCTGTTATGCCGAAGAAGATTCCGCCGACGAGCACCAGTATCTTGGCTCTTTGCCACCGTTGAGCGTGAACTGCAGACCAGCAGCCGAAGGCTATGGCCAGAAATATCGCTCCCAAGAACCTGACGGCCAGCTCTTTCACTGGCCACGGCCAATAAGGAATGACGAAGGGAGGATATGCGTAGAAGATCAGGCCGAGTACGAGGTTGATTCCTGAAAGAAGAAGCAGAAAGGTTCTGGAGTATTTGTTGAGAATGAGGCTGTTTGACTTTGACGGGTCAGTCGTCGAGGCTGGTTCGCGCGTGGTCATGAAGACGTAGCCCAGAGACTATTCAATCAAACCGGCTCGAAAGGTGTTGCAACGGTGAGGAGACTCTACATAAATCCGTTCTGGCTGAGCGGAGAGTTCGCCAGAGAGTTCCGACAAGGATAGAAACTTATATCCAAGCTGGCCCTAATCGTTTCTGAATCCATGGAACTCGGAGATCTAGAGGCAGCGGTTCTCGGAAGCGTTCTTCGACAGGGCAAAGCCTCGGCCCGACAAGTAGCCAAGGACCTCGAGCCGTCCCGAGGACTCGCTTATTCGACAATCAGTACGACTCTAGACCGACTCTACAAGAAAGGAATGCTTGCGAGGGATGAGGCTATCGGAAGAGGAGGCTCCCGCTACATCTACATGACACACTCAGAAGAGAAAATGAAAGGCAAAGTCGTCAAGGGATTCGTTGATCGGCTTCTGACCGCGTTCGGTCCGACCGTCATTTCTACCCTGTCAGACTACGTTGACGATATTCCGAAGGATGAGCTGAAGCGTTTAGAGGAGAAGATCCGGAAGGGATCAAAACAACGATCGACCTAGACCTCTATCGCGTCTTCTTCCTTGCGCCTACCACCCTAGCGATCTTAGGGGGAGTCGCTGCTGTCGAACTTGCTTGTTATGCCCTCTACTCTTTTCAGAGTTACAATCCGTCAAGACGGTCTCGACTATTACAGCCGATGCTAGTGTCATCTCTCTTCTTCTGGTCGTTTCTAGGAACGAGCTTCTTAGTGTGTAGCCTGCTGCTCCAGAACTACTGGGACCATCCTCAGTTGACGATTCGTACAGTCCTTGGAAGTTCTTTGTTAGTATCAGTAGGATTCGCTGCTACGATGACGTTGATTGCGCGCAGGTACACTTTCTCACGAATGCTAGAGAGAATGACGGCTGCACCCATTTCCCTTTCCGGGATCGCCGCCGGTTTCGGCGCTCTCACTGGTAAGATGGGAGTGTCTGGGGTGTCTTTGCGAGAGGCGTTGTCCGGTAGTGCTTTCTCGATCAGCCTGAGCGGACAAGGAGTGGTTGCGATGTCTCCGAAGCTCGCGGGGTCCTTGTCTTCCGACGAGACCGACGCTGTCCTTGCTCATGAGTTGTCGCACATCAAAAACGGCGATTCCGCGGCTAAAGGCCTCGCGAAGCTAGCGAGAGTGGCTTTCCCGTTCGACCCCGTACTACGGCTCGTAGAAGCAGCAGTTCACAGAGAACGTGAACTCTGGGCAGACAAAGTGTCCGTTGAATTCACCGGAAAGCCTCTGGCACTGGCATCTGCCATCGTAAAGGCCAATTCAGAGTCAAGCGGTGCGGTGACGAGTAACCTTGCAGGACTATTCGTGGGGGGTAGCGGGCATGGGCTTCTCAGCCTCTATCCTAACTTGGAAAGGCGAGTGGACATTCTGCTAGAACTCGCCCGTCGGATGGAGATCGCGACTAGCTCTCTAATCGCTACCTGACCTGAGTTCATCGGACAAAATTCTATGCGTAGGCCAACCATGAACGGTGGCATCGATGTTTCAATCCGACCGTATGCTGAAGGCGACCTCTGGCTGTTAGAGAAGACACTCGGAGACCCAGGTCAAATGGTACATTTGAATGGGCCGGAGAGTATAGAGCATATCCGGAAGCGTCACAACAAATTCCTTGCGATGTCTGCGGACCCGCGCGCTGGATGCCAGTTCACGATTCTAGCAGGCTCTCCTAGTGCGCCGGCCGGTAATGTTGGATATTGGGAAAGCGAATGGAAAGGTAAGACTGGGTGGGAGATGGGATGGTTCGTGCTTCCCGAATTTCAAGGGCGTGGAATCGCAACTTCGGCGACTAGACTGACTATTGACGCGATTGCCAAGCTTGAGAGTCACAAATTCGTCTTCGCATTTCCTTCGGTGGAAAATCACCAGTCTAATGCCATCTGTAGAAAGCTCGGATTCATACTAACCGAGCAAGTTAGTTCCGAGTATCCGCCCGGCAGCAAACTCATGCTGCGCTGCAATATTTGGATGCTAACTCTTCCGGGCATTGGATGGGATTCTTCGGCGACGAGTTAAGAGGAGGGCGTTCTCAGGGTCGGCTTAAATTGGCCTGTGTTCAAGCTCGTCTAATATGCTCAGAACAAGATTCACCGATCTGACTGGTTGCAAGGTACCAATTCAACAAGCCGCTATTGGTGGTCTAGCGCGCCCTCAGCTGGCGACCGCTGTCTCAAACGCGGGAGGCCTAGGTATGGTTTACGCGGGATCTTTCGATCCCAACCAGATGGCCCTTGTGTTTGAGGATATGCGACTCCGTACGTCTGGAGTTTTTGGAGCCAACTTTCTGATTCCGGAAGCCTTCGTCTCTGATCTTAACGAGATTCGAGAACAAGTGGAGACAGCATCAAAGCTCGTAAAGGTTGTCGAGTTCTTCTATCGCCAACCAGACTCTTCGCTAGTGGATCTTGTCCATAGCGGAGGCGCATTGGCCTTATGGCAAGTAGGCTCCAACGAGGAAGCGATCGCGGCTGCCGAGGCTGGATGCGACATGATAGTGGCGCAAGGAGTTGAAGCAGGTGGACACGTTCGGGGGAAGGTCAGTCTTCTGACACTGTTGAGTCAGGTGCTGGACTCTGTCAAAGTACCTGTGATAGCAGCGGGAGGCATCGGGAGCGGCCGAGCTCTGGCTGCAGTCTTGGCGGCGGGCGCTTCTGGGGCAAGAGTTGGGACGCGCTTCATTGCAGCTACGGAGGCCGGGGCACATCCAGAATACATCAAGGCTTTGATTGACGGCGAGCCGGAGGACACCGTTGTTACAGAGGCCTTCTCAGAAGGCTGGCCCAACGCACCTCACAGAGTGCTTCGCTTCTCCATAGAAGAAGCCCAGAAGTTCAAAGGAGATATCGTGGGATACAAGAAACTCATCTCAACCGGTGAAATGATCCCAGTGAAACCCCTAGAGTCTTTCACCATGACCAGCGAGACCACTGGAACAATCAAGGCGATGCCGCACTGGGCAGGAGAATCTGTGAGCGGAGTGAAGAACGTCAAGCCTGTAGCGGCTATTATCAAAGAGCTAGTGGACGAAGCGGAGACCCTTCTGCACAAATGGAAGTGAAAGGAGTGCCGAAATCCTTGCGCAAAAATCGAATATCAGAGCTGTCTTCTTACGATTGCGAATTGTTCGAGCTGCCGATGAATCTTGAAACCGTTCTTCAAGTACACGTTTAATGGTCCTTTGTAGCTCGCCTCTGCCCAAGGAATCTCTCCGAATCTCTTCTGAGTATTTGTCGTCGGATACCCTTCAGCTATCTGCAGCCCATCTCGACGAAACTTGTTACAGGCGGCACGTAATAGTGCCGTGCAGACTCCCCTTCCTCTGTACTCTGGTGATACGACGAAGCACATTATGGACCCGACTTGATCTTCCGGGTCAGTCAACGCGACTCTATACGATCGCATGTTGACAAAGTTGGTTCGGGGTTGAGCATTGCACCAGCCTACGGGTTTACGGTCAAGGTAGGCGAGTAGTCCCTGAGCTTTCCCTTCACTGATCAACGTCGACCGAGCGGCTCTATGTTCAGCGTTGGATGTCGCTTCCCAATCATTTCCAGGAGTATCGTAGAAACCACAATAGCAGTCTGCCCATTCAGGAAAGTCGGAAAAGGCCCGATCGAAGAATTGCAGATAGTCTTGCAATAGCTCTGGTTTCAGTTCGCGAACTTCGACCGCAAGACTCTGACCCATGAAATAGAGAAGTTTCCTCTCTTCTATAAGAGAGGCTAGGTAGCAGAAATCATGCTAGACAGCGATAGGTAGATTAGTATCCCCCTCCCTGGGATGGGGCATGTCGAACCACAAACGACCTGAAGTCGACGTCCGACTCGCCAGAATAGAAGGTCACGTGAAGGCCGTTAGGACAATGCTGAACGAAGGCAGAACCTATCCCGAGATCGTTCATCAGATCGCCGCTGTTCGAGCCTCGCTGGACGGAGTCATCGATGTGATCGTCGAGGATCTCGTAGAAGACTGCGTCGCAACTGCCAGAAAAGGCAAGTCCGTAAGTGGTACTGTTCTTGAACTTCAACAGGTAGTCGCAAGCAGTAGATGAGCGCTCCCACAAACGAGCTTCCTGTCCTCCAAGGTATGCGAAGTTCGCCTGTTCGTGAACCGCCCAAGAATAGAGAGGATGAGATCCGCCTCTCCCTGATGGGCGTCGCCGCCCTCTTCAGCTATCTAGGATTCTGGCGTAGCATCTCTCCAATTGACTTTGTAGCGATTGGAGCCACACTCGTTGGAGGATATCCAGTCTTCGTAGAAACGTTCCGCTCACTCCGCCACCGCTCAATAAACATGGAAGTCTCAATGACCGTCGCTATAGTTGCCTCATTACTGGTCGGTCAGTTTACAGCCGCAGTCGTGGTGACTTTCTTTGTTCTGCTCTCAGAGTTCATCGAGGCATATGCTGTCGACAAAGGGAGAGCTACAATTGTTAAACTGGAGAAGTCTATTCCGAGGAGAGCCCTAGTAAGACGGGACGGCAGAGAGGTCGAAACCGATGTTGACACGATCCAGCCGAATGAAACCGTAATTGTTAGAGATGGAGAGCGGATTCCTGTTGACGGGGCCCTCGTCAAGGGTTCTGGATTTGTCAATCAATCCGCCATAACGGGAGAGGCTGTTTCTGTTGAGAAACTGGTTGGGAGTAGAGTGTTCGCGGGAAGTGTCGACGAGTCAGGCGTCTTCGAGGTACGGACCGAGAAGGTCGGGACTGAGACTGTCTTTGGCCAGATCATCAAGTTGGTTGAAGAAGCTGAGAGCAGGAAGGCGCCTATACAGCGGATATCTGACAAGCTTGCCGCGTGGCTGGTCGAGTTCACGATTGTCTTCGCCGTCATTACGTTTATCGTGACGAGGAACCTCATCTCAACAATATCCGTCATAGTTGTTGCCGGTGCATGTGGCGTCGCTGCTGGTACACCCCTAGCGATTGTCGCCGTCATGGGTGGCCTTGCAAAGAAGGGTGTCATCGTGAAGGGTGGAGTGTACGTTCAGGAGATGAGCAAAGTCGATACTATCGTGATCGACAAGACAGGAACACTCACGTTCGGGGATCCCGAAGTGACCGATATAGTAGGACTAGATGGGTGTTCTCCGGAGCAGGTGCTGACGTACGCTTCTGCCGCTGAAAGATTCTCCAAACATCCACTTGCACACGCTATACTAGCCAAAGCCCAATCGCTAGGAGTAAGTTCACAGCCAACCACATCGTCTGACTACCAAGCCGGAAAAGGCATGGTGTCGTGGTACAATGGACAACAGGTCCTAGTTGGAAATAGCGTCCTCATGAACGAGCAAAACATTCCATTGTCAAACGATGTCGATGCAACAATCGCCAGCAAAGTCTCGGACGGAAAGACCACTGTACTGGTAGCTCACGGGGGAAAAGTCTGCGGGGTGATTGGGATTTCTGACAAGATCAGAAACGAGAGTCGAGAAGCAGTTCAGAGGCTTGAGAAAATGGGACTATCAACAATCATGCTCACAGGAGACAACAGGGTCGCGTCGAAAAGCGTTGGGGACCAAGTGGGAATCAGTGAAGTTCACGCTGAGCTTCTACCCGCTGACAAGGTCTCGTACATTGAGCAACTATCAACCTCGGGACGAAAGATTGCCATGGTCGGCGACGGCGTAAACGACGCTCCAGCGCTGGCTCTCGCGAATGTTGGGATAGGGATGGGCGCGGGAACTGACATCGCAATCGAAGAAGCCGACATCGTTCTCATGACGAACGACCTCGGAAAGATTCCCATGATCGTTGAGGCCAGCAAGAAAGCGTACGGAGTGATTATGCAGAACTTCTACGGGACGTTGATTGTTGACGGAATCGGCCTTGGTCTTGCTTTCCAAGGTCTGCTCAATCCCCTATTCGCAGCCGGGATTCATGTGGTCTCAGAGCTCGTGTTCATTCTCAACTCAGCGAGACTGATCCGCTAAATTCCACCCGACAGCTTGCGCTTTCTTAATGCTGTCAAGTGTCAGGAAAGCAGGTAACTTTCTCCACGGATAGCAGGCCATGATGTGGCAGAATTCACTAGTTAGTTTGCGCGTTTTCTACTTCCGCTTCTAGGCTTTTCGGTAATATGGTATTTGTCAGACCAAGCGTGCAACTCGTCGAATACCTTGGATAAGTCTCTCCCTTTGGCGGTGAGCTCATAGTCGACTCGCGGCGGTATTTCGTTGTAGGCCTTACGAGACAAGAGCCCAAAGTCAACCAGTTCTCGAAGCCGCAATGTGAGAATCTTAGGCTGTAGCTCTAGACTCTTCTGGATCTTTGTAAAGCGTATGGGGGAGTCAATTCGGAAGCTGTAGAGAATCGCGAGAGTGTGGGGTTTGCCTAGCACTTCGAGCAGTCTTCCGTAGGGACAATTCAGCGACGCTTCTTCCTGCAAACCTCCGACCACTTCCAGCACACCGCTCAGAAATTTGACGCAGTTCGCAAAAAGCTTTCTTTAGGACACTATCTTTCAGCGTCTATCTCTGGCAAGACTTCGTACATTCAGGCGTCCTAACTTTTCCTGGGTTTGGCGAATTCTACAAGTCCATCTCTGAATCGAATGCTGGCGTGGCTACCATTGCAGAATGGCTTATTCACGGAAGCTCCGCAACGACACAATGTCACCCGATTCCGAATCTCATAAGGAGTCCCATTTTGGGACTCTACCCTGATTCCTCCTTGAACGTAGAGTGGCCCGCTAACACCGAGTGCGGGGTCTTCCACGACACCTATCGACGGTTTGAGTTCGGGCTCTATCTCTTTTCCATTCTTCTTCTCGTGTAAGACGAGCCTTCCTGATGGGCAGTGCATCGACTCGCGGATGACAAGCTTGCGTACGTCCGAATCGTCCGACTTCTCCATCAATCCCCAGATCTTGCCGCCGGGATCACAGAATCTAGCGAACGCGCACAGGTCCTCAGCGTCACTCAACGTCATTGTGGGACCGTCAAGTACACCAGCCTGGCGTGCATACGGTTGCCGTGTGGCAGTCTCTTTTCCATCGAAGCTACTGTTCGAGTGCGAGCCATCGCAGAATGGTTTGTTTTTTGAATTCCCGCACCGACATAGTTTGTATTCTCCACCGGTCTGGAAAGTCTTGGCCTTCTTCCAGTCCCACGAGAGACCTTCAGCGTTGGGCTCGATGATTTCCATAGTAAGCGGGATTCCCGCTGACACAATGTAGGGTCCATCCTTCGATACCACAATCTTCCTATCACCAGTAACGACACTCTTGGCTGGCATAGCTTGCTCCAAAAGCTTCCCGAAGGGCAGTATTAATAGTGTGCATAGAACAGTTCGACAGTAACTATCCAGTCAGAAAGTGACAACACTTTCCAGGGAGAGGTCGTTAGAGAGGACTCTTCTCCAGCGTCAGTCATCGGCGAGAAAGCCAAAAGCGAACGCACTGACATGATCGTGATCGGGACAAGAGGACTGGACACGCCTAAGAGACTCATTCTGGGAAGCGTATCTTCCGGTGTAGTGGACGAGTTCCGAGATTCAAGTTCTAGTCGTGAGATAGACTTACCCCACAGCGCGCCCCCAGGGCAAAATGATAAGTTTGCTCGCTAGCATCGACAATCCGTGAAGCTTTCCGGATCGCCCCTCAAGCTCGAGTTCCTGAAGAAGAAACTCAAATTCGTCAAGGAAACAATGGAAGCACAGGGAGTAGACATGTGGCTGACCTTCACCCGGGAAGGAAACGAGGACCCGCTGGTGCAGGATCTCAGGTTCAACGATCTGACTTGGCGTTCAGCGGCAATTATCGAGAGAGACGGTAAGAAGACTGCTATTGTTGGTAGTCTTGAAGAAGAGACTGTTAGACAGCAGAAATTCTATGACGAAATAATCGGCTATGGAAGCGAGGGTGCCGCACCTAAGCTAAGCGAGTTTGTCAGGAAAAGGAAACCGAAGAAAATCGCTGTAAACACAAGCTATGACGAAGGTGCGGCCGACGGTCTTAGTTCAGGAATGGAAAGGTATCTCAAAGCGGCTCTGAAAGATTACTCCAAACGGCTAGTTTCCGGAGAGGATCTCGCAATCGCTCTACGAGCGAGGATGATTCCAGCAGAGGTAGAGCTCATTAAGAAATCGATTGCTGAGTGCGAAAAAATCTACGATTCGGTCGAGGATGCGATAAAGCCGGGCAAGAAGGACAAGGATGTCCACAACTTCGCGCACAAGCTTCTGACTGAAAGAAAATTGGATTCTGCATGGGCGTACGATAGATGTCCCTCAGTAGTGGTTGGCAACTCTCCTATGGCTCACGTTGGGTATTACGGAACCAAGATCAAGAAGGGCGATTTTGTCAAGCTAGATTTTGGCGTCAAATATGACGGCTACTGTAGCGACATCCAGAGAAACTACTACGTCGGGTCCGGACGAGTGCCAAAAGGAGTAGAACAGATGTTCAAGGTTGCCCGAGATGCGAACGATGCTGCTCTTGCGATTCTCAAGCCTGGAGTTCCCGGTTACAAAGTCGACCAGGCCGGAAGGAGCCTGATTGTCAAGAGACGCTATCCAGAATACAAACACGCGCTCGGCCACGCTCTAGGAAGGACCACGCACGAGATCGGTCCCCTCCTAGGTCCCAGATGGCCGAACAGGTATGGTAAGCAGGGAGAGAAGCAAGTTCAGCAAGACATGGTCTTCACCATAGAGCCATCCGTGACCAGCAAGTTCGGCACATGCAACCTAGAACAGGATGTTCTTGTGACATCGAATGGGTACCAGGAACTCTCGAAGCCCCAAGAAGCGATAATCCAACTTGGATGACTTTGAAACGAAGCACAATTGACGTGTAGACGTACCGGATTGAGGTAGTCGCTATGGCGGTAGGATGTTTTAAATAGCTACTACTGGTGTAGCAAATACTTGGATTTCTATATGATAAGTGGACAGAATCGGTTTTCGATAATCGCCTTAATGATTCTCCCTGCGATATTGTTGGTTCCGTCGACTGTTGTTGAAGTTCAGGGCAGTTGCAACATCAATGTCGCTGTCTCGCCGGCCAGCAACAGCGTTCCCATAGGAGGGACTGTGGTATTTACGGTGTCGATCAAGAGTAATTGCGGAACAGACCACATCGGTTGGGGTCCTCAGGTAGTTTCGCCGACGCCTGTCGTAAAGTGCGACAAGCAGGGTGTTTGCACCTCAAATGGGCCGGTGTTTCATCAGGGGAGCTACAAGGTCGTCGGCTCAGGAACTCAGCAGTTCACAGCGAGCGCTGCCGCCAACACGCTCATGACGACTTGGACGATACGGGTGGTCGCCCTCGACGTTACACATTGTTGCTCGACCGCGGCTGCAACGCTTACGCTGACCGTTAACAACTTCTCAGTCACAGCTAATCCGACCAGTCTACATGTAGGGGCGGGCCAAACAGCCACCTCGACCATAACAACCTCAGGACAGAACGGATTCACCGGGACGATATACTTCAGCGTCAACCAGCCCAGCTATACCTGCAACTTACAACCTGGCCCAGTAACATTGACTGCGACGAACAACTCGGTCAACTCGATACTGACATGCAACTTCCCCACGGGAACATTCACAGTGACGATCACTGGAACACCCTACAGCGGAGTACCCTCCCGAATCGCAACCATCACTTTGACAGTAAACTAAGCCAACATCTGAGACCACTACCGCGATTGTTCGGGAGAGAGAGGCGCATTTTCGCACGAGCATAGTATCGGGCGAATGTCATTCAATTAGCGTTCGAGTCCAGCGCCTAGAGGATCACTGGTTGAACGATTGGTTCGCGCTACTCGTATTGGTCGACTCCGTCCCTTAACGCGCGTCCTGTCGTTTCAAATCCTATTCTCCCTCGCTCGGGGTTCACACTTTGATGGGAGATTTCGTTTCTAGAGGTGAAGTCTTACCAGCGGTCGACTGAAAAATTTCACCGAATGCGCGCTGAAAGTAGTCTAGAGCTTTGGAGAAGCTGGTCCGTCCGTCTTCTGTGATTGAGTAAACAATGTTTCGGCCTTCTGCATGTCCTTTGATGAGACCACGAGTGGCGAGCTCTTTCAATGCCGGGTATATGGTTCCCGGATTTGGCTTGTCGCCTCTTCGTTTTCCGATCTCCGCAGCGATCTCCTGCCCATACATTGGCCGGGTCGAGAGGTGCCAGAGGATCATGAATGAGAGCATGCCACGCATGTCACACGCGTCGACGCTCCCGCGATTTTTGGCCATCTCAGGCGTCGGTACTTACTGTAGTTCGATTTGGATATTAACATATTGGATGTCCGATAGTTTTTATATTGGACGCCCAATATGAGCGGTTGTCTCAGAAATGTCTGTCGAAGTAACAAACGTAAGCCCGGCGTCGCAAACCCTTGGAAAGTGGGAGAGACTTCCGAGCGAGGAAACGGTAGGTCGAACCGTTTCCGCTCTGAAAAGCCGGGGGATAAATGCAGAGTTTGTCCCTAACCGAAAGGAAGCGCTGGAACTAGTAACTAGATTGATTCCCGCGGGCGCTGAGTTGATGACAGCTAGTTCTAGGACCCTGGATGAGATCGGATTCTTGGCCCTCCTGAAATCAGGCGAGCATCAATGGACCAGCCAGAACGATACCATAAACGCCGAGAAGGACCCGGTTAAACGTGCTGAACTGCGCCGACGTAGTATCAATGCAGACTATTCTCTTGGCAGCGTTCACGCGATCACAGAGACTGGAGAGACGATCGTGGCTAGCGCTAGTGGTAGCCAGATTCCATCCGACGCCTTCACGTCGAAGAACGTGATATGGGTAGCAGGTACACAGAAGATCGTGCCAAACCTAGAAGAGGGCTTGAGAAGAGTGCGAGAGCACTCATTGAACCTTGAGACCGCCCGTATGAAAAGCCTAGGCTACCCTGGAAGCATGATTGCGAAGATCTTGATCGTTGAACGGGAACTCGCCCTACTCGGGCGAAAGGTCTCAATGATTCTAGTGAACGAGAAACTCGGATTCTAAACAAGAAACGAAGAGTAACCCGGAAACCTGAGAGAAAGAGGTTCTTTGGGCCTTCCATTCGCAATTTTCAGAATGGGCCAAGCACTCTCGAAGGATCAGCACAGAGGGGTTGCAGCTTCCTGACGAGATTAGACTCCCTCTCTTTTCTTTGGATTGGAGTTGAATCCACCATTGGATGGAATGCGATTGCGAGATTCTTCTCTGCACCCGCCACCCTAACCCAACAGTTGTACTTGTGGTGGCCTTTCCAGAATTCAGGATCCTCTAGGTTTCCGGATTCGCCCACGTAGATGATCCTGCCGTCGTCCTTTGTCAGAATAAGGTACAGCGCGGCCTTCTTTGGTGGATCCCATTCGTCTATTGGGAACGGCTTACTGAATGAAATTCCATCGAGACGAATCTCTTTAGACTCACTATTCATCTCGGGGGACCCGCGTTGCAAGGAGTCAGAATCTCCTATGATTGTCCAATAACGTTCAGTAGGGTTAGCTTCTTTTGATTGTAGAACTCACGCTTGCTTGCTTCATCTGTATTGATTTGACGAGATCCGCCGCGGCAGCGCCTTCTAGCGATAGTCCATAGCCGACTTCTCGCACTATTCTCTCCTTGAGAGGCCAGATGAAGTGTATTCGCGTGTTTCTGCGAGTCACCTCGGGCGCTTTTAGGTAGAGAGATGCAAGCTCTCGCGCCCTTGCAAGGGCAGTTCCATCAGGAACAACTTCCGCGACCACTCCCCACTCATGAGCAGTCCGAGCAGTAATTGGCTGAGGGTTGAGCAAGAAAGCCTCCGCCCTTCCTGGACCAGCCCTGTAGCTCCAAGTGGTAAAGATACCATCACCTGGAATTATCCCTCCCGCGAAGTGTGGAAGGTCATTGAATGTCGCCCCTTCTCCCGCTACGATTACGTTGGCCATAAGCGCGTATTCGGAGTGCACGTTGGCCTGACCTTCAACTGCCGCGATAACAGGAACCCGAATGTTTGCAATGTTCTCTAGAATCTGGGTTCCTTCGTCGTGCACCACGCTCCATACAGCGGGATCCGCAACGTTTCCGAATGATGAAAAGTCAATCGCTGGTATGAACTGGCCACCTGCGCCAGTCAGAATAACTATCTTGTTGGAACGATCCTGCGAGATCCTGTAGAACGCGTCTACGAAGTCAGTATGGTCCTTCGCCGTGAACGTCAGGGGACCACCGTTTGTATGGAACTGGACTGTCAAGACACCCTCCTTGTCACGCTGAAGTCTAAGGGCACGGTACGCGTTGAAGTATTCTGGTTTCTTTTCCGGGATCGTTTCCAAAAGCACGCTCATCTCTGTCAACTACCTTGGAGTTGGTTTACTGCTTGAGGATGTATATCTCAGCCACGTATTTTTTGCAACGATTTGTAGTGAATGGTTGAAGGCGAAATACCAGAAGTGCCAGAAGTGCGATGAAGGAAATTATCTTGCGTTCTCGCTCAGGAGCAGATCATTTTCCAACTTCAATAATTATTCCTTGATCGGTAGGAGTTATTTTAGGTTCATAGGGTATCTCTTCGAACATCGTCTTTACGAAATTTAGCAAGTACGCAGAGCCATTCTGTCCCAAATCATGAATCAAGGTAATGACTCGTTTGCCATGACTCGACCGGGTTTCATGGTATTCACCCCATCCGCCATATGAGAACATGAGAAATAGGCCATCGAGAATATTCGGTACAGTGAGCTCACCGTACTTCGAAATCGCAGCGACTTTGCCTTGGTCCTTTGCGTGCAGCCTCGCAGCTTGAGCAACTCCTTCCGAAGACGATGCATCCAGGATCCGGCGAAAGGTGAGCTTTGCCATCCTCATCATCCCCATCTTTTCTATGAACCTCTCGTAGTTGGCGTGGGCATCAAAGAGCTGATCGACCAGAGTGTTAAGGCTCACATTATGGTAGAGAGCGTCTTCCTCCAATGCCTTGAACGACTTTTCGTTAATTCTGAAAGACCGAGTGATCGTTTTCTTATCCTGCTTCTTGATCGTAGAATCGACTAGCACAAGCTGGCTCGTAGCAAGCTACGCTGGTATATTTTTTGTGTATTCAACTGCTCTCAAAACAGCGCAGCGCCTACGGTAAACTGCCTATGAATGAGATTATCGCCGGCTGGTGCTCGCAAGCCTCTTTTATGGTCCTTCGAATTTGAGCCAAGCTAACTCTATCCTGATCGTAATCTATCCTCAGCAAGTTGCTCAGATGATTTGCATCGACATCAAAAATGCCAGGGATCTCTGAAACGGCACCCATAGCTTTCTGCAGCTGACAACGAGCTCCGCTAGGTGCGACGTAAATCAAGCTCCTTGTCATTTGCATATGCTATGCTATTCGCCGACGCTTTTGTGTGACGATGGCGACCAATTGGCATTTTAATTCCAAGTATTTTTTGCAACCTTTTGTAGTATTCCCAACCTTGGAACTCCCGCAAAAGTAGACCGGCTACAATTTGTCGCAAAAAATACCTACCTTGTAAATACATCCGACCTCACACTAGCATCCGATACGAAATTGACAGCTGCTACAGTTCCCAAAGGATCGGGAGTAGATGAACTGAGGATGTCCAGAGAAATGGAATCGACAAAGATGATGTCTCAATATCAAAAACAGACCGGGGGTTACCTGTAATTGCAGACCCTGGCTGAAGCACCCAAGAAATCTCCTGTTCCCCCTCTTGGCTCCCAGGCGAAGGCAGGACGCCCTTACATCTACGTCGTCGGGGCAAACGGGACGGCCGTTATCGATCCCACGAACTGGCAGCACATCGTCACCGCACCCGGAGTCGCGCCCGGAGCGTGGTACCTCTTTTTGGACAATCACTATCGTGACCAACTTGGTCGGGTGTGGAGTCAGACATCAGCAATCGAAGAAAGCTATTCCGCCCTGGCCGACGTCTACATTACGGATCCAAAGACCTTCAGAAACGAGAAGACGATCCCCTTGGGATACAATGCCGTCCACACTGTGGGCCTCACGCCGGATGGTAAGTTCGCCGTCGTCCCAGTCTCCACAGGGAACAAGCTCAACGTGTACGACACCAAAAGCTTCGAACAGGTGGCGACAGTAAACGTCGGAGACGGCCCCTTTGACATGATGATCAGCTCCGACGGAAAGTACTGCTGCACACCCGAAGTGAACTCCGACACGCTCACAGTAGTCGACCCGAAGACGTGGAAGGTCATGGCTAAGATTCCCACCGGTGAGGGGAGCGGATCCTTCATGGTGACGACCTGGCCCAACAACAAATTCGCTTCCGTCGAGTGCTGCGGGTATCACGGAGGAAAATACAACCTTGCGCTCGGCCCTCCGGCAACCTCCACGGGGAAGGGCTTTGCAATTAAATACGTGGACCTCACAAGTCAGTCGGTTATCAAGAGCATCCCACTGGACTTCCTTGCCGTCTGGGACGAATTCACGCCCAATGGAAAATACGACTTCATCTTTGGGCCCCTGGCGGCGAAGACGGTCGTGGTCGACACGGGGACGTTGGAGGTGGCAGAAACGATCGAGCTCGAGTCGAGCCCAGGACTCAACGGTTACATCACCCCGGACCCGAACGGCAAGTACGTCTACGCAAGTGTCAAGTCTGGTCTCCAAGTGATCGACACCAGCTCACTTCAGATTGTGGACACCATCCCGACGGGCGGAGTCATAGGAACACCCTTCGTGCTCGAGTAAAAGCGAGACGGGCGAGAAGTGGCCCATGCCGCGGGAGGGGCATCGCCGATTACGGAAGCCTGGCCGGTGCGGCTATCGTCTCCTCAGTGGGCTGTCCGTTTGCATGGAGCGCTCCCGCATAGGCGAGAACAAGGTCAGATTTTTCCTGAAGATCAACGACAGGAAACAGGCCAACCTAACAGGTCTAAATTCACAAGCTTAAGTTGAGCAGTTCCGTCCCGTGCCCCTAGGGCGTTTGTTTTTCCAAATTGTCATTTGATGCTCCTCTGACTATCAACGAACTGCAGCGCTACAGCCGGCACCTCGTCCTTCCGGAGGTGGGACCGGAGGGACAGCTGAAGCTCAAGCAGTCCTCAGCATTGGTTGTAGGACTTGGTGGACTTGGAGTTCCGGCTGCGGTCTATCTTGCCTCTGCCGGCGTTGGTAAGATTGGAATCGTCGACTTTGATCCGGTTGAGCTCTCTAACCTTCAAAGGCAGTTCTTGTTTTCAGAGGCAGATCTGGGACGTAGGAAGGTCGAAGTGGCTAAGGAAAAGTTGTCCCGGGTAAATCCAAACGTAAATGTGGTCACTCATGCTGTTAGGCTTGATTCTACGAATGCGATGAAAATCATCGGACAGTATGAGGTGGTTCTGGATGCGACTGACAACGTCCCGAGTAGGTATCTAATCAACGACGCTTGTGTTCTTCAGGACAAACCTGACGTCTACGCGGGCGTGATCGGCTTCAACGGCCAGGCCTCCGTATTTCACGCATCAAGAGGTCCCTGTTACAGATGCCTGTTTTCCCAACCTCCACCGACAAACTCCGTAAAGTCGTGCGAAGAAGCCGGGGTCCTCAACGTTATGCCAGGCATCATGGGATGCATCCAGGCCAACCAGGCAATCGGAATCATCCTTGGAAAAGGCACACCACTAATCCGTCGACTCTTAGTCTTCAACGGACTCGACAACACATTCGATGAGGTCAAGTTCAGGAAGAACAGCTCATGCGCAGTATGCGGACCCAACCCGACCATCACCGAACTAATCGATTATGAGGAGTTCTGTGGAACGAAACAGAAAGAGGTCAGGGACGAGTTTGACATGACGGCTAAAGAGTTGAAGGCCGCTATCGATAAAGGAAGAAAACTCGTCCTCCTAGACGTCCGCGAACCATTCGAATATTCGCTCTGCCACCTCGAATCTTCAACTCTGATTCCCGTGGATCAGCTCTCACTTCGCCTGAAAGAACTAGACTTGAACGATGAGATTGTGGCGTACTGTCACGTCGGAATCAGGAGCGCGAGTGCGGTCTCGATGCTCAGAGAGAACGGGTTTACGAATGTGAGGAATCTCCAAGGCGGAATCGACGCCTGGGCGGTCCAAGTCGATCCGAAAATGCCGAGATACTAGCAGACTTTCCTCTACGTGAGATTCCGATTCGTTTCTGAGAGTAATCTGAAGATTGTAAAGCCGAGTATAGCGATGAAGAGAAGATCGACATAGAGAGTCGGCAGACCAACCACGAGAAATCCAGTCAAGGAAGCAGCCACAACCGAGGGTATCCCGAGCATCGCCGCGGCGACAAGGCTTCGTCTCGTGAGAAAGCCGAGGTGTTGGTGTCTCCATACTGCGATCGCGATCGTGGGCAGAGAGATTAGTTGACTTGCGGTCCCAGCGATTTTTATCGGCAGTCCGATGAGGTAGGTGAGGATTGGAATTCTATATTCTCCTCCTGCGACCCCGGCGCTTCCGCTTATGATTCCCACGCCCAGCCCACTGATCCCGGAGAGGACAAGGTCAAGGGTCGATATCGTTGCTTGACCCCAGCCTCCAGGGATGAAAATTAGACCATAGACCGCCCTTGCGATCACGAATGACAGGAGCAGCGCGATGAATCGTTTGAGTGTGCGCTTGCTTGCTCGGTGGCTTAGCAATGCCCCGACGTAGGCTCCCGGGATCGAGCCAACTATCATCGCTGCAGAAACGTACGCCGCGTTGAGCGACCAGACTCCTCCATTGATCCTAACAGCAAAATTCAAACCTGAAGTTGCGAAGCTGATGAGCAGATTTGCCACAAGCATGTCTTCCAACGGTAGCCTCAGATAGTACAGGAGGAACGGAATCCTCTCCTCGGCACCACCTAGTCCGACGAGGCCCGCAAGCAGTCCGCTGAAGGAGCCGTATCCTACGGATGCCGCCACACGATTGCCTGTTACCAGTCTCTCTTGAGGCATCTCCTCAATTTTGGCGCTCAATGTTCGAAAAGATGCTCCCGGAAATCACCTTCGATTGGACTCAAGGCTGATCATTAGGACTCCTTCAATGACACGCGGAGCTTTGGAACAATCTGCTCAGCAAAGATCCGAACCTGGTTTTCCTCGTCGCCTTCGACGGAGGGCCAGAAGATGAACGTGTCCAGACCGAGCTCCTTGTATGAAGAGGTTAGCCAGTCAACCCAGTGGGAGACGGAGCCGATGAACGGTGTTCTGTCATGCAAGAAGAATGGTTTCATCTCAGACTTCTCCTGCTGTTCTCGCTCATCAATTGCGCCGACAACCTGAGCAATTCGTCTAATCGATTGAGGCAGTCTACCATTCTTTCTCGCTGAATCGTCAATCATTTTTTGCCGGACTTTTATCTCGTCACCCGACATGTTCGTACTGAGCGGGACGACCCAGCCATCGGTAAGTTTGCCGATGACGCTCATCATGCGGGGTCCCACTCCGCCGGTCCAGATGCTCATCTTGTGGTATGGGCTGGGCCCGGCCTGGGCGTTTTCTAGCTGGTAGTATTTTCCTGGAAAGCTTACCTGACTGCGACCTTTGCCGTAGTTCCAAATGAGACGTATGACCTGTAACGCTTCTTCGTAGGCCGCGACCGCCTCCCCAGGAGTTCTCCTACTTCCGCCCCAGGACTGAATCGCATCCCAGAACGCGCCAGTCCCTAGCCCTAGTTCGATCCGTCCTCTCGTTATGATGTCAAGCGTGGCAGCGGTCTTTGCTAGGATCGCGGGTGGTCTCATAGGAAGATCGCTCACATCGGGAAAATAGCGAATCCGCCTTGTCGACGCGGCCAGGGCGCTGATGAGTGTCCAAGTGTCGAGAAAGCTTCCGTTGTAGGGGTGATCTTGAATACCAACAATGTCTAGGCCGAGGGCGTCTGCCGTCTTTGCAAGTTTGAAAATATTGTCTACGTTGCTACTGTATGGTGTGATGCTGAGACCGAAGACGGGCTCGTTGTTCGATTGAACATTAGTCATGGTTGATGATCACGTAGAATGTCCCGTGTCGAGCCTTCCTGCGGCGACTGATACGATATGTGGAAACTCTGAGACGAAGTTTTGCATTGCCGTTTCGACCGCTCCAGGTGATCCAGGGAGGCAGACTATCAGTTTGCCCTTAGCCGTTCCAGCTGTCGCTCTCGTCAGCATTGCTGCGCTTCCTATTTTCTGGTAGCTGATGTTTCTGAGAAGCTCTCCGAACCCGGCGAGTTCCTTTTCAAAAAATGGGACCACCGTTTCAACAGTAACGTCACTGCGTGACACTCCGGTCCCGCCAATGAAGACTATTGCGCTTGCGTCGCTGTCCAGAAATTCTCTGACTGCGCCACGAATCTTGCTTTTGTTGTCAGGCACGAGTCTCCTAGTCTCGATCTTGTGTCCCGCGTCTTGAACGATGTGCGTGGCAAGATCGCCGGACTCGTCCTTGTACTCGGAGCCTTCGCTCTTCATTCTGAACCTTGTCGAGCTGACTGTTACGATATGGAAGCTAAGACTGCGTCTACTCTGGTCCCGGTGGTGCTCGTGAGGTTTCACTTGACCTTCCTAACCACCCTGATATCTTGTATCCGCGTTGTCGGATACTGGCCACGACTGTCCTTCTCGTACGCCTTCACCACATCCCATATGTTTAGTAGAGCTACGGTGGTCGCTGTCAGGGCTTCCATTTCCAACCCTGTCTTTTCGGTCGCTGAGACAGTGGCGGTCACCTCGATCCCCGAGGAGGAGAGGGAAGTCTCTATCGTCGTGCTCTCAAGCTTCAATTGATGACACAATGGTAAGAGTTCTGATGTTCGCTTCGCGGCTATTATTCCGGAGATCTTCGCCAGAGGCATTGGATCTCCTTTTTCGATTAGCCCTTTTCGTATCGTTCTAATTGTACTCTGTTTGAGCTTGATTCTCCCCGATGCTGTTGCAACTCTATGGCTTGCAGGCTTCTTCGAGATGTCTATCTGTTTGAAGCTCACGATCATCGGCGTCGCTTGATGATGGTCTAAGACTTTCGATGGGGTCTTTTATACCGACAAGACCCGTTTTCTTCGAAGCTTGATTACGGGATCATCCCTCGACAGAGCCCCGTCCAATCTACTCGTCGACACGAAAGGAAGGGTTGCTGCCAAGCTGAGAATTTCGCTCACCGACAGGTGCAACTTCGCCTGCCTGTTTTGCATGCCCGACAAGTCCGATGTTCACTGGCTTCCCTCTACCCATCTTCTCTCTTTTGATGAGATTGAGCGCCTGACGAGGGTTTTCGTCTCGATGGGAATCGGCAGGGTGCGGATTACTGGAGGAGAGCCTCTACTCCGGAACGGCGTAGAGGATCTCGTAAGACGACTCACGGGGATCGATGGTCTTGAGTCTGTCGATATGACGACCAACGGCTACTTCCTCGGCTCCAAGGCTCAAGTGCTCAAGGATGCGGGTCTTCGCGGTGTAACCGTGAGTCTTCACAGTCTTCGAGAAGACAGGTTCGCAAGGATTTCCGGAATGAACGCTCTACCTAGGGTCCTTGAATCAATTTCTGAGGCTGTACGTGTCGGACTGCATCCCATGAAGATCAACAGCGTGGCCATCAGAGGCTACAACGACGACGAAATTCTAGACATGGTCGATTTTGCAAGAAAGCTCAATGTCGGTCTCCGGTTCATCGAGTTCATGCCGTTGGACGGCCTCGGAATCTGGAACCAGGAAAAGATCGTCACGGGGCAAGAGATCGTAGACATAGTCCGATCCAAATTCACACTCGTCGCCAAAGGGCGAGGAAGAGCGGAGACAGCGTCTGTCTGGGAGTTTTCTGATGGCCGGGGAGAGCTTGGCGTCATAACCTCGATGAGCGAGCCGTTCTGCGACGATTGTGACCGGCTTCGTCTCACTGCAGACGGCAAGCTTCTCTCGTGTCTTTTTGACACAGAGTACTACGATCTAAAGCCAATTCTCAGGAACAGCGGAGAGGATGAGAAGCTCAGATCATTCATCAGAGAATCTGTATGGAAGAAGCCGGAGGGCGTAGGCTACATGCCATGGATCAAGCAAGAATGGAAGAATCCGAGAAACATGAACGCGATCGGTGGCTAATGTTTGGTCAGCGTCAAGATTCTGTACTTTGCACAAGCGCGAGAGGCCGCTGGAACAGGCAGCGAATATTTCAGCCTCGATGATCAGGCAAGCGTCAAGGATGCACTGTCGAAGGCTTTCACGTCCCATCCGAAATTGAAGGAGATCGAGAGGTCGATCAAGGTCGCGCTGAACGAAGAGATCACAGAGAATGACGCAAGGCTCCACGAAGGAGACCGGGTAGCGCTTCTCCCCCCTGTCGTTGGTGGCTGAGCCGAGTTGAAATCTGGAATAGTTCGAAGACCCATCGATCCATCGAAAGTTCTAGAATCTGTAATGGATCCTGAGGCAGGCGGTATCGTCCTATTTGTTGGAACAATCAGAAACCGTACAGGATCCGTGAGAGTCCAGGGCCTAGAATACGAAGTCTATCGTACTATGGCCCAGCAAAAGTTAGCGGATCTTGAGCAGGAGATCAGGAGGCGCTGGCCTGTGAAGTCAGTAACGATGATTCATCGAGAAGGCAAATTGAAGATTGGCGAGGTGAGCGTTGTTGTGACAGTCTCTGCAGTTCACAGAAGAGAAGCGTTTGAGGCTGCTCGGTTCGCTATCGAGCGAATCAAGAGGTCATTTCCGATATGGAAACGCGAAAGACTAGAGGGAGGCCGTTACTCGTGGGTGAAAGGGACTCCGATTCAACAGTTGCGAAGAGGCGCTACTAGGATTAGGGTGCCAAGAACTGTCCGCTCGCGTAGGAGAATCCGGGTAGAAGCCTGACTAGGACTGTCTTACCTTGATGTAATTCCGTAATCTGTTCTGGAATAACTACGAAACCGTTCGAGTCTGTCAAAACGCTGATCGACTCCGTCTCTCCCACTATCGGGCTAGCCGCGTATTCGTCGCCCTCTCTTTCTAAGCGCACGTAGAGGACTTTGGTGAAATCTCTGAACTTGTTCCGCGTTTTCCAATCTTTAGCTAGACGAGCACTGATGTAAGATTTCGACTCTCCTCTCCCTGTCATTCTTGATAACAACGGAAGCGCTAGGAGCAGGAACGCGTTCATCGCTCCCTGAACCGGACCCGGAAGCATCACCACAGGCTTCCCGATGACTGCAGCGATTCCTGCAACTCGCCCTCGGTCCATCCTAACTCCGTGAATGATTCGACTGTTCTTCGATACTTTGCTCAGCGCTTGCTCTACAAGGTCCGCCTTACCCAGAGATGTACCGCCGAGTGTGAGTAGAAGGTCTGAGTCTCGAAGAGCTCTTTTGATCGCTTCGGTTATGCGGTCTATATTGTCGCCAACAATTTCTCTGAGGCTGACGACTCCGCCCATCTCTACGATCAGGTTTTCAAAGACAGGCGAGTGACTCTCCCGCACTTTAGAGGGCTCATTGGCGTCAAATGCGTCCACCAGCTCGTCGCCCGTAGCAATTATCGCTGCCTTGGGTTTCGAATATGCTCGGAGTTCGCGGATGCCCAGAAGAGCCAGCATACCAACATCTTGAGCTCTAACTACGTTCGCGGAACGAATGACAATAGCGCCCTTTCGAACATCAACTCCGATAGGAAAGCAGAATTCGCCCTTATCGACAGGTTTCGAGAAACGGACAGAGTCGTCAATTTTCTCGGCGTCCTCCACTCGGACAACAGCGTCAGCTCCGGTTGGCAACGCTCCGCCGGTCCCGATCCCGATCGTCTCGCCCCGAGACAATCTGACAGAAGGGTCAACACTCTTGACGAGTGAGAGAGTCTTAGGCGAGCTGATACTCGCACCTGTCAGGTCGGCCGCGGAAACCGCGTACCCGTCCATGTGAGAGCGTTCCTTGTCAGGGACGTTAATCGGCGATTCGATGTCTTCACATACGACGCGGCCGAACGAGTCCTTGGCCTTTATCGTCTCGACTGAGAGGTCGGACTTGGTCAGCTGCGATATGGTTTCCAGGGCGAGGTCAACTGATATGTATTGAGTGAATCCTTTGGTTGACACCCTGTCGGTTTTTCGCGTCCTCTTCGCGCTTCTCGATTGAGGTTTGAGTCTGTTACCAATAGTTTCATTACGGGTCGCCATGATCAATCAACCATTATGGTCCAGGTTCTCCAGGCTCATATGCCGGGAAACTACGAGCTATACGATCTTTCATCTAGCAAAGCAGGACCCGCAATTTGCAAAGATTGCTGGGAGAAAGCAAACCAAACCACTACCAATCCTCTCGATACTGTTTGGGCCTCCTCAAGAGGACAATCTATTGTCTTCTGGCTATGTCAGAATCACGCAGAAGAGCTGAAAATGAAAAGATCCGGCGAGCTTCGATTCGTGAAGCTTGTCAAGGGCATCGTATCCAACCCCGTAGTCTAAACGCGCAGGCTACTCTTCTCAAGCGGTTCCGAAGGCCCTGTGCCTCTGATGCTTTCCAGACGGACCCTTGAACCGCTCCTCGTCCCAAACATTTCCTCTTTCATGGTAGCCATACGCCTCCCAGTAACCGTCGCTGTAATCCTTGATCAGCTCGATCCTATTCGCCCACTTGGCGCTCTTCCAGCCGTAGAGGCTTGGGAAGAAGGGTCTCGCAGGAAACCCTTGCTCCCGTGAGAGAGGCTGTCCACCAATCTTGAAGGCCATCAAAGCGTCTCCCTTCAACGCATCTTCGATCGGTACTGGTGCACTGTAGCCGTCGAAGCAGTGAAACATCATCCAGCCCGCCTCAGAACTCACCTTAGCTGGCTCTACCAGCGTACGGATCGGGACGCCTTCCCAGTCGACATCCTTGATCGACCACTGGGTCACGCAATGGAACGACTTGACATATCGGGTCTGCGGCATCGCTAACAGCTGCTCGTAGGTGTACTCGACAGGTTTCTCGACAAGACCGTCGATCTGCAGTTTCCAGCCAGAGAGGCCGGCATTGGGAATTCCTAACGCGCCGTAAATTATGAACTTCCTCCCCCAAACCTGTCGAGGAGGGAGTTGCTGTTCCGACATTCTCAGGCTATGCGTTACAAGTAAACCGTCTAAAGGTTTTCCGTAAAAATACATCACAGTACGGTGGTAACGTCAATCGTGTGGCTGTCATGCGGAGCGGCTAGTATCGTGATGCGATCTCAGGACGTCCGATTAACGCGAACTATTCGTAGTCTATGATTGCATCTTCCTTCGCCGATACTTTTCTACCATATAGCCCCCTCCTGCAACGGCTCCTCCCTCGACTGGGAGGGTGATGCCTGTGATGTATCCAGATTCTGGTGATGCGAGGAAGAGTGCTGCGTGTGCGATCTCGTCGACGGTACCGAAGCGGGAGATCATGCCGTTCTAGGAGAGTCCGATCTGTTTCATTAGTCCGACAAGATCGTAGAAGAGCCGTTCCTCAAGTATCTCTCCCTTGTCGTTCCAGTGAGCGATGGTGCAGAACTCTACATGGAAGCTCTTGTTGGTTGGAGGAATCAGCTTACCTCCTGCGGCCTTCATGGGACCTTTCATTGTTCCAGAGAAGTCTGCTACTGTGCAGGTGTAGTCTCCTTGGCCGAAGAATATCTTGTAGGGATTGTTGATGAGATGGTTGTCCGGGAAAGTTTTGAAGAATTCGACAGCCTCTAGGTCGTGGTTGTGCCGGCCTCTAGTCGGCGGGGCTCCGCCGGGCCAGTAGACGGCCACGTCTTCCGTGTGTCTTTTTCTGAATGTGTCCCAGAGTGGACTGTTGGGTCCGGCATTCCAAGCATCATCCAGAGTCTTCATCAGGTCAAGGTTTCGCCTAACGACTGAGCTTACGGATTCGACTTGCACAATCATGTTTGCGGGGGCGATGATCTATAAATATTGAAAGACGAAAAAACTTCGGAGACAAGTCGAAGCTAGGATGATAAGCTCGTTGGAGATAATGCTGCATATTCAATATACAGCTCAAAAGTCGGGGGGCTATTCTCTGATTTTGTCATGAGCTGCAATCGCGTTCCCGACTCAAGGGGCCGGTGCCGACGGGGTCGGCGTCCGTGGCTTCGCATGCCTCGGTTGGTACCAATAAAGGAGGACCGCCAAGATCGCAACATAGAGGATTACGCCGCCGACGACAGCCACTATCACTGAGCCTAGTTGGCCGAGCGGACCTCCTGGTGAGATATATCCGAGCAAGGCCGACAGGACGATTGTGGCGACTAAACCCAAAATGACTTGGACCCGGCTCGGCTTTCGTTTGTAGAATGCGAGTGAAATTATGCCGGGAGCGATCAAGTGTGTGACGAGAGCCTTGCTTGGTATAAGGGGTTGTTTACCAAACACTCAGTTGAGCGTGCCGATCCTTAGCATGATAGGAAAGGTCCAAGCTTGCTACCATTTGCGGTTACCAGATCCGTTCCAGTCGGGAATTGTCAATTGCAGCTGAGCCCTCGCGATGAAGATCTGGGACGATCCTATTTCCGATTCTAAGCTAACATGATCTTCAGGATATGCTTCCTACGCGGTCTGTTTTCTCAGCACGACATGTGACGCTCTTGGTGAGGGGACGTATTCTACGCAGAGATAACCCATTTTTGCCAGGTCAATGCCGGAGAGTAGAGGTTCACCTGTGCCTAGCAGGGTCGGTATTATTGCTAGGTGGATTTCATCGACGAGCCCGGCCTTAAGGTATTCTCGAACGGTTGAAACGCCGCCTCCTAATCGAACGTCCTTACCATCGGCCTCTTCAGCAGCCTTCTTCAGGGCCGCATCAATTCCATTCGTAACAAAATAGAAAGTCGTCCCGCCTTTCATTTCGATCGGTGGACGTTCGTGGTGGGTTAGTACAATTACGGGAGTGTGGAAGGGTGGGTTGTCTCCCCACCAGCCTTTCCAGCTATGATCTGGCCAGGGTCCCCGAACTGGGCCGAAATTGTTACGGCCCATGATCCACGCCCCAATGTCCCGGAATCCACGTGCCCCAAACTCTTCATCAACGCCAGACTCGTCCCCGCCTTCCGCTCCGTGCAGCTTTCTCCATGTTCGCGAAGCTCTGGACCAGTCAAGAAGAACCTGACCACCAATACCTAGCGGATTCTTGAGGTCTTGGCGCGGTCCTGCTCCGAAACCGTCAATTGATAGGCCAAAGCTGAGAACTCGTAACTTGGTCATACCATCACTGCGTGGTCTGAGAATTGTTGCGGATCCTTACGAGCTTTGCCTTCCGGGCGGTTGGAGATCTACGCGTTTGTTATTTCATGGATTCTGATGGCTTGGGGAACGCTTGCAGGGTTCTGAGTCCCAGATCTCGTTCTTCTTCGTCTTGCGAACAAGAATACTAAGGGAATCACCGCGAATGCGGCTGGGAAAATTAGGATAGTGGGAAGAGTGTTCGTGTCATGGTCGAAGTAGAGGAAGGAGTACGTTGGCCCCCTCTGAGAGATGAGGTTCTTAGGTCCATCATAGAAGAGTAAGGTCGCGCTATCGGTCGAGGGCGAGCTATAGGGTCCGTAGGCGACAGCTGTATAGGAATTATCCGAAGAAATTGCGATCTGTTGAACCCAGCCACCTCCTCCTCCGCCCCATGCTAGCGCACCCTGACTGTTGAAGATCCGGATTGATTCTTGTCCTGGATAGTACATGCCGGTCACGGCACAGGATCCGTCAGATGTGACAGCCAAGCTGCGTGCCCCACCATTCGTGTAGTTCCATAACACTCGATTCCGGAGGTCAAGAGAAGCCGTTCCCCCTCCCTGGTTGATTATCGTGCTATCATCGGGAGAAAACGAAATTGTAGTAGTGGCGCCCTTGAGAGGTCGGGTCCAAATGAGAGCTCCTGTTTTATTGAAGAGAAAGAGAGTTCCATTGTTCGTGGGACCCTCGATCTCGTCAGCCACCGCTAGATATCTACTGTCCGGGGAGATGGCTGCCCCAGTGATCCAAGCCTGAGGTTCAGTCGAATTCCAAGTGGAGACTCCTTGTCCGTTGAACGCGTGGACGCTGTTGTCTAACATCGCGGCGAACGAAAAGTCAGGTGAGACGAGCGCGCCAGAAAAGATGTTCGCTGTCGACCGAAGAGGAGTATCTGTTGTATAGTTCCATAACGACTGACCTTGGGAACTGAATATTGAGAGCTCTACGCCTTGGTTGACAAAGACTCGAGCTCCGTCCAGGGAGATTCTGATCGAAAGATCCCAAAGATCCAAACTACCTGGGCCCCCATGCGCTTGGACTGGGCGAGTCCAAAGCTGGTTCCCGCTATGGTCGAAATAGTATACTGCGCCGTTAAACGAGTAATCATTGATTGAAGCTCCTGGTAGATATCCTGCCGCGGCGATGTGGGACCCGTCAGGCGATATGTCAACCGAATTTATCGCACTATCAGTGCCAAAACTCCACAGGGTTCTACCTGTCTTGTCGAGAAGTAGAACCTGGCCAGAGCGACTGGGGCCACAGCACTGAGTCGCGATTCCTAGAGCCACGTTTGAGCCATCCGAAGTAAGGGCCACCGAATTAGCCCACCCGTAGGTCGTGAAGCTCCAGAGTGGCTGCTGGTTCGAATAGTTGAGCAGTGCAAGGATGGTCGTCGGAGCGATTAGTATGATGAGGCTGGCGATGATCAGCCATCTGTTGGAAATTCTGCGTAGCTCCAATGGCTCGATTAGATATTATCGTCGTTCAGGTATAAATCAGGTGTTGCAGAAGGCTCCTCCCGGGGGTTGTAGAGTGCCACGGCTGTTCGAATTCAATGGCTGGTACCATTTACGGTTACCAAATCCGTTACCAATCGAGAATTGTCAATTGCAGTTGAGTCTCGTGACGCAATCCTCGTGTTTGGGATCTCCGAACGTTAGGTTCTCTAGCCTGTTTTTTCTGGTCGGACTGCGCTTACGAATGCGCTGAATATGTTCGGGTTCGTTTCCATGCTTGGGCGAAGCTGCTTGACGTAGACGTTGATGAATCCTGCGTGTTCGAGGTTGGAGGCGTATTCCTTCTCGGTTATGGCGCCTGTTATGCAGCTGCACCATTGTTCCGGGTCCGTCCTCTCTTTCTCAGTGAAGGGTTTCATGGCGACTTCGTCAGCTATCGCGAGTCTCCCGCCTGGCTTCAATACTCGGAACATCTCAGCGAAGACATTCTCTTTGTCCGGGCTTAGACAGATCACGCAGTTGCTCATTATCACATCAACAGACCTGTCGCTGATCGGCATCTGCTCTATTTCGCCGAGCTTGAACTCGACGTTGCTGAGGCGCATCTTTCTCGCATTATCCTTCGCTCTCTCAACCATCTCAGTCGTCATGTCAAGCCCGATGACCCTGCCTGTTTGGCCGACTCTCTTGCTGGCAAGGAAGACGTCTATTCCCCCGCCGGACCCCAAGTCGAGCACAGTCTCGCCCTCCTTGATCATTCCGAGGGCCGTCGGATTACCGCAACCATCCGCCATGACAACCACTGATTCAGGCAGTAGACTCAGTTCTTCCTTGGAGTAGCCATATCGTAGGAGCTTGTCAGCTTTAGGGTCGGATGTCTCGCAACAATTCTGTTCGAGCGCGGAGATCCTGTCCGTTGCTAGGGACGAGTAGGCCTTCCTCACGACGGACTTGATCTGTTCTGTCTCGGTCATCAGACTAGGAGCATCCGTGCTCGCCTATGTATATGGGCTTGGCTTCTGCTCGGCCAGTTCGGCTACCAGCTTTTCGATCTCGTCTCGAATCTTCCTGACCTGTTCTATCTGCTTCCCTTTTGGATCGTCGAGGTGCCAGTCAACCAGCTTCTTCTGCATCTGAGCAAGCATGGGTCGGGGACAGAGCTCCTCCACTGAGCAGCCCATTGTCACCACGAGCCGGGCCTCATCGATCATTTTCGGCGTCAATATTCTGGGATGACTAGAAGAGAGTTCGACTCCTTTCTCCTTCATCGCCTGGACGACAACCGGGTTGACCTGTTTCGCAGGCATCGTCCCAGCGCTCTCCGCGGTCAGTCCGTGTCGTCTCGCGAAGGCTTCAGCCATCTGGCTCCGCGCAGCGTTTTCAACACAGACAAAGAGAATCTTTGTCGCCTTCTCCTCCCCCGCTCTGATTGCGCCTGACTAGATTGAATAGCGCTGCTCCGGTTAAACCTCCAGACAAAGGCCCGATCCAGTAGACAAGCTGGTCGGCAAGATACCCAGAGGCTATCGCAGGTCCCAAGCTTCTGGCAGGATTGAAAGACGCTCCAGTCAGGGGACCGATGAGAATTATGAGAACAAAGAGCGCCGTTCCGATAATGAATCCCTGCCGTCTGCGACCAACAACATTGTCTGTCGTGAAGAGAATAACGAACACGAAGGCGAGCGTTCCCACCGTTTCAATGACGACTCCTATTGTAGGACTGATTGACGAGGCCAGCTTTGTTGAACCAAGCGAGGCGGCGGAAGCAGTGGAGCCGAGTATCAGTCGGAGCGTGAGACCGGCGAATAGTCCACCTGCGATCTGAAAACTGAGGTATGGAACTAGTCGAGATCTAGCGATCTTCCCTGAAGCAGCGTGGGCAACTGTCACAGCCGGATTGATATGTGCTGAATATTTTCCTAATGAGATAATGACTCCGGCGACCGTAGCGCCAAACGATAGAGCGATGATCCCGAGCACCAGTAGAGAATTGACTCCTGGGAGTAGTGATAGCACTATGACTGTTCCGGGACCGATCAGTACCAGTGCGTAGGTGCCCAGAAGCTCGGAGAGGCACTCTTTCTTGCAACTAGCGCAGGGTAACGACTTCAGGTGTTGAAACCTGTCTTGATCCACGGCCTGTGGTACATTAGCATGGTGCCACGATCTATTCCATGCTTCTCCCCCAGCGCAGAGTACCGTTTCAGAGATCTTGATCCAAGCCTATTCTGCGTTGTAACCGCAAATCCTCGCCGAGAAACGTCTCAGCCGGTGAGAGGCCTCCACTCAAAAGGGGGCCAACAATAATATTCTCGCGACGCGAGAGTGAGAAATCATGGGACCCTTTTCGCGTGCTCTGACTAGGCTCTCCGGTATTGACGCTGATTTCTGAAGGTTCACTGCGAGTCGAGTACTACAAGAGTTCGAGAAAAGTACGGGCTAGAATCTTCGTGACACTGACGAGGTCGTTTATTCTAACGTGTTCGTCTATTCCGTGAATATTGCTATCCTCTCGAGTCGCTCCTAGAACCGCAATGGGAACGCCTAGCGCACTGACCGCGGCCATGTCGGTTGATCCTTGGCTCCCGGAAGGCGGAACATCTCTGCCGAGAACCTTCCTTGCCACCCTCCTCACTGTCCGAACCAGCGGATGATCAGGCGCCGTTATCATGGGATCGTACGCTAGTATCATTTTCATCTTGACTCTGACCTCTCGATGCTTCGAGGCAAAATCGTTCACGACCCGCGCAATCTCACGCCGCGCTTGAGCCTCACTCTCTTCAGGGATAAACCTGCGATCGACGAGAATCTCGAAAGTGTCAGGAATAATATTCCCTTTCAGCCCTCCTTTCGCGGTGTTGACATAGAGTCCGGGCCGCATCTTCTTGGTGCCCCATATCGGCTCCGCATTGATCTTAGATCGTCTCTTACTGATCTCTTCTGCTAGCCTCTTCAAATCCTCGATGAGCGAGGCCCCATACTCGATCGCGTTGACACCAGTCCATCCGCGTCCCGAGTGAGCCGCTTTCCCGTGCACCGTAATGAGGTACTCAGCGTCCCCGAGACTCGCAACATGCAGTGCCTCAATCCCGCTATCGGTCGAGAGACAGTAATCCACGTCCTTCGTAATCACATGCTTGTCCACTAGATAGTTTACTCCGCTATACCCGCCGACCTCCTCGTCGGTCGTAAACGTTGGAGTGATCCGTCCTCGGAACTTTACGCCCGTCTCAACGAGCGCTTTCATCGCGAATATCTGGCATACGTTAGATCCTTTCATATCGGCAGTTCCCCTCCCGAAAATCTTCCCGTTCTTGACCACTGGCTCGAACGGATCATGCGACCAGCCTAAGGGATCAGCTGGGACAACGTCGACGTGCCCATTCAGTAGGACCCAGGGTCCCTCTTTCTCCCCCTTTAGAGTCGCGTAGGTGTTGGGCCTTGGACCCCTTAGGCCAACCTCGGGGCTTACTCTCCGTCGCATAGAGGCTTCGGGAATGTAGCTTACCGTAGGCGTCGCGCCTATCTCTTTGAGCTCACTGGCCAGGACGTTAGATATCTTGGGATAGTTGAGGCCTGGAGGGACGGTGGTATCTATGTTGACAAGGCGGCAGGTTAGATCTACTATGCTCTTCTTGTGAGCATCGATCCAGTGGTCAATTTGCTTGACAACTGCTTGCGAGGGCAAGAGTCTCGTCACAACGATGAGGCTTCACGTTAATTGTTCTTTTGGTAGCGAACTCGACGAGCTAATTGTGCTTTGGCTAGTGGAGTATTCCTCCTTTATTCTCAAACTTCTCAGCGCCGGCGCCCACATACGTGAGAAGGGTCAGATGTTTGAAGTTCTTCCGAATCCAGTTCTGCATCGAATCAAACCAGTTTCTAAAATCAGCAGGCTTCCGAACGAGGTCTTGCCTTTCATTGTCAAGATAGTTCATGTCCGCTCGAATTCCACCCGCCAGCATTACATTAGATACCATCCATGAACGGAGAAATTCCACGACCGGAGACTGGAACCCGTCTATGACGTAGCCATTCTTCTCCGCGGCATACTCTGTCACAAGAGGGAGACTAACAGTCGTTTTCTGCAGCCAGAACTTTCTCGTGGCCTCATCCTCAGTGGGCTCGGGAAGAACCGAAACAGGCGTAAAATCCGACGAGACTGAAGTTGAGGGAAGAATCACTAAGTGTCCAGACGACCGGAGGTATTGCAGGAAAGAGTCTTCGTCCTCTTTCGTCATGTACAGAACCAGTTGCTTTGGCAAAGCACCGCTTCGCTACTGTTGAGTTGGTCGATTAAATAGATACAGTCCGTAAGAGGGCGTTTGAACCATGGAATCGGCCTCCGAATCCAAAGGGTCCCGATGGGCCAAGACCCTGCAGTCCCCGACGGTGATCATGACTCTGATTCTCATCGCCGCCTATGTAATCATCGGAGCCATAGTCGGCGATTTCTTCGAGCCGATACAGCTACAAAACCCCGTCCTCGATCTTCTTGTTCAGTGCGACGCCCCAACCCCTATCTTCCCTTGGACTGTCCTCACAGCCATATTTCTTCACGCCACCATTCTCCACATAGCGAGCAACCTCTTTTTCCTTCTCTTCTTCGGCTTCATACTCGAAGAACAAGTTTCCAAGTCACGCTGGGTGACAACCTTCTTCATAACGGGACTAGTAGGAAGCCTCGGCTTCGTTGGCTTCGACGTCCTTGGCTACGTCCTATCAGGCGGAACAACAACAATTGACTGTGCGGTAGGTGCGTCAGGCGCAATCTACGGAATAATGGGAACAGCCGTCGGATTGAAGGTAGTCATTTTGCTAATCTTCCTTCTAGGTCTCGATATTTTCGCAGGCGGTGGAGGTCCCGCCCACCTCGGAGGGCTCGTCGCTGGGCTAATCCTCAGAAAATACTGGAAGCTGGAGGGAGGATCCTTCCGCGGAATCTAGCAGTCAGTTCTACAGAACTGTCATGATTTTCTCCGGAAAATCCCGCAAGAGTTTGAACAAGTATGCGACCGGAGATGTATTATGCAACATCCGTACGCAATTTGGACTCGGTACATAACATGGCACCAAAGAAAAAGAGCAAGAAAAAGAAAAGCGCAATGTAGACTCAGCCCGCGGCGTCGAGCGCCTATTCCCTGCCAGTTTTTCTTTTTCCCGATTAATTCTCAACTCGTTCTCTGACTGTAATCAGACAGTTCTAGTCTGCTAGACATCGGAAATTCGCCCGACCATTTCTAATACTGCCATTCACAGACAGCTGTAGTGTCCTTCGTTGCTCATCGACCTGAGTGTCCCTTCAAAGATCGCTGAGCGCCGTCTCTGGATCGCACTTGCCATCTCCTCAATCATAGTCGTCATAGAGTTCACAGGGGGATTTCTAGGTCAGAGCCTTGCATTGCTGAGTGATTCCGGCCACGTACTGACCGACGTTCTAGCCATCAGCGTTAGCATCCTTACACTCAGGCTGGGACGTAAGCATCACACTGCAAAGCGGACTTTTGGCTATCACAGAGCCGAGATATTCGCCGCTCTAATCAACGGGTCGACCCTCATAGCCGTGGCCTTTCTCATAATCTATGAAGCGTTTCTGAGGTTCCAGCAGCCAACTAGAGTCCAGGGAGGACTTGTTCTCTCTTTGGCCTCGTTAGGTCTCTTGGGAAACCTTACCACAACAGGGCTACTCGCCCGTAGTGGGAAGACCAGCCTCAACGTCAGAGGCGTCTTTCTTCACGCCGTCGGAGATACAGTCTCATCGATTGCTGTGATAATCAGCAGCCTGGTGGTGGTGTTGACTGGCTACTCCGGGTTGGACCCCGTAGCGGCGGTCTTAATTGGAATTCTGATCATGAGAAGTGCTTATGGCCTCGTGAGGGACTCTACGAACATTCTACTTGAGGCCACTCCTAGACATCTGGAGCTGGAGAGCATTGCGAAAACTATCCGGAGCGTCGACGGTGTTAAGGGGGTACACGATCTACACGTCTGGACGATCACGTCCGGACTCTATGCCCTTAGCGGGCACGTGACAGTCGACTCAGATTCGATTGGTCAGGGCTCTGTCATTCTTGAGAAAGTGGCTGGGAAACTGAAAGAATCATTCGGTATAGAACACGTGACGCTACAGATGGAGAAAGAGACCCTCGAGAATATTCAACATGAATCCTCGACGCTTTGATGCACCTGCGACCGCAGGGAAATTCTATATAAGCTACCGGGTAACTTTGCCCGCTTAGCTTGCTTAAGTCCAGCACACGCCATCAGCCTTTCTCATCACCCCTAGTGCGAACGGCCCTCATTCCAGTCTTCACCGCCTTGTCTCTCGCTACCAACTATGCCATGATAGACATCCCCAACGTCAAGCTGATGGACGCGTTTGTCTTTATCGCAGCTTTCCTGTTCGGGTTAGAAGTCGGCCTTGGCACAGCGATCTCGATCTGGGCTGTCTATGGGTTCATCAACCCCTACGGCCAAGATGACCTCACGCTCCTCCTTTTCCTCATGACTGGAGAATGCTTGTACGCCATAGCAGGGGCCCTCCTCAGTCGCACTTCATTGGCCCGAGAGCTCCTGGCGAACCAACTTCGAGCCAGGACAGCCGACAAGCAGCCAGGCAAATACGGCATGATCCCAAAGACGAGGATCCTGTCCCGAATTAAGACGCGCGTTGGGAATTTGTTCAACAGGGCGGGTCCGTATGGAAGGATGAGTCTGCTATTCGGTCTGATCGGCTTGCAGGCAACCTTTGCCTACGATGTCCTGACAAACTTCGGGTCTTGGGTGTTCAAAACCAGTTCTCTGTATCAAGCTCTCATTATTGGAATGATAACTGGAGTTCCCTTCGCCATACTTCACGAAGCCAGTAATCTGGTTTTTTTCGCGACCGTAGTCCCTCCTGCAATAGCAGCCGCGAAACGCGTCGGACTGCATGTTCAACAGAGGATTGCGTGACTACCAACGAATAGCCGGGTCTTCTACCTCGTTCTCGGAATAACGGCTCTTACAATCACGTCAGCCCAGGTTGGTGCATACTACTTTCTTGAGAGGTCTAACAATGGTATAGTCTCGAATTCAGCGGGAGTTTGCAACTATCTAACAAGCGAATCAACGGGAGTAAACACGATTGCTGCAAACGTTCTGATCAATTACGGCAACGGCACGATGAGATGGTACAATGAAACAGCAGTCCCTTCCAGCTGGAATGCCTACGCGCTAACAATGTATCTGGCGAAGTGCAATGTCCAAGCTGGTTTCTATGGACCCCCGCTCAACGAGCACTTCGTCACAGGAATCAACGGAGTCAGAAATCAGGGGCGCTTCTCTTGGAGCATCTGGATGTTCTGTCAAAACACGAATGCTTGGGCGTACTCGCAGGTCGGAATTGATCTAATCTCTTTAGCAAATGGGCAAACGATAGGTTGGGCCTACGGGGCTTCATCCTCTAGCAGCAATCCGCCGCCCCCCGTGCCAAATGCGAAAACTGTGAACTCCTGCTCATGATCCCTTCACGCCTGAGTTGCTAATGCTTATATTCCGAGTCCCGAACCAGCGGGTAACTTTGCCCGCTCATCGATTCGTCATAATTATCATCACTCTTCTTCTATCATCAACATTCACAGTTTTTGCCAGCACCGCTAACAGGTGGAGAGGCGAATCGTCGATCCCTATGGCTACTACCGGGGGTTTGGGACTGAACGCAGCGCTACGATGGCTGTCAAACAACCAGTCATCTGACGGATCGTATGGACCATACTACCAACACTGGGCCGCTGCCGCCGGTTACGCGTTATGGCTCAATAACACACAATCTTCGAAGGCTTCCCTGACATACAGATGGCTAGCAAATCAATTAGATGATTCCGGAAACTGGTTCTGGGGAAACTACGGTGAGGCGGATGTTCCTGGAGCAAGTCTCTTCAGCGTGGCAGCTAGCGGAAATCTTCACCTAACTCAAACTAGCACCGTCGCTTCAAACCTATTGCAGTTCCAACAGTCGAATGGAGGGTTTTTCGGCTACTACTCCACAGCTCTGGGAAGCTCCGTTCCAAGCGGCGTTGACACATCAGAAGCGCTTCGGGGACTAATCGGTGCCAAGGCCATAAACGCATCGAGCCAGCAATCTGCGGTCAACTATCTCTTCACACTTCAAAACTCCGGTGGAAGCTTCAATCTAACCAGCGCCAAGACGTACGATCCGATTTACTCGCAAGGACCAGAACCAGTCAGCATAACAGCGCTAGCGCTGCTCGCCCTAAGAGACGCATCTTACACGGATGGTAATGCTCACGTCTCCAAGGCGTTGAGCTACCTGACCACCCTCTCCTCCAAGTATTCACCAATAACGAACGACACCAACGCGGTCTATTCTGCGTCGCTCTCGGCCCTGGCGTTCTACGCCTTTGGACGGACAGCGTATGCTGATGGTGCAATCGCATTCATACTCTCACATCAAAACTCTGACGGAGGATTCAGAGACAGCATTCGATCATCGTCTGGGTCCAATGCCCTAGACACGGCTTGGGCAACAATTGCTCTGCAGTTAGTTGTTCCGGGGAGAGTGTTAAACTCCTTCCTGCCAGAAGTTCTTATCTTGGGAATATTTTCGGGGTTTGTCGCTGTAGCAGTAATTGTTGGGTTTGTCGTCTACCTGGTTCGTAGAAATAAGACACAGACTCAAGTAAAGAGTCTGTGAAGGAGAGTTTCTTTCGCAGTTTTCGAGGGGCTGTCCGCTGATTAGTCTTGGCTGTGTTTCGTAGCAGGTGTGCCTTCGAGGGCGTGGACGATGCTGGTGACGGCTTTGATTGTGGGGATTAGTGCGATTAGCAGGAAGATCAATGGGAAGGCCCACGGATTTGCGCCGAAGTATGGCTGAGCAATCCCAGCGGTCACTGCGTAGAGTATTCCGATCGCTACTATCTGGAAGAAGAACGCGAGTAGCGGTGTCCAGGCCTTGTAGCTCTTGTACGCGTCTTGGACTGTGTTGGCGAGTTGGGTTCCGAATTTGAGGACTACGAAGCAGACGATGAGTCCGATCATGAAGACTACAATGTTCGCGACGGAAATGGTTGATCCTGTGATGTTGTTTGTTATTCCCGGAAACCCTAGTACGACCGCTTCGACGATCACTAGTACAATGACGCCGACGATGAGGCGTATGAAGGATGGCATGACGGGTGTGAAGGCGCCCCAAGTCTTGTTCGAAGTTGAGTCAGTCATTCTCTTGCACTTGGAAAGACTATCCCCTTAGAAACGGGATATTGCCCTGTCGAAACCTCACATGGATTGATGGGGTTACAGTTTGAGATGCTTCACGTTCGACCGCCTCCAGATTTAATATGGAACCCAGTAGCTGGGCGAGCAGTCGGACGGTTCTAGCTGTTTGGAAGATAGAGGATAATGACAGTTCACGTCCTTCTAACGGCCGACAACCACCTCGACCCCTCCGCCGTCCAGTATGGTCCCAGAAGATTCGAGAGGAAACGAGATTTTCAGCACTCCTTTGACGTTCTAGTCAACTTCGCGCTTGAGAACCGGCCAGATCTTTTCCTGATAGGAGGCGACTTCTACGACGGCATCCTCCCCGGCAACCCGACGCGAGCCTACGTTGCTGAACAGTTCAAGCGGCTACATGAGAAAGAGATCAAAGTAGTTCTCGTCAGCGGTCATCACGATACTCCAAGAAGCATAGAGCAAGGAGTCTCACCATTATCAGTCCACGCCAAAACGGGACACGTCTACTTTCTACAAGACCCCCGCCCAACGCCGAAGATGTTCCATTTCGGAGCTGAGACAGTCAATGTTACCGGCATGAGCCTCAGTCCTGGACTCGGACCCGAACAAGACCCACTGACCGGACAAGAAGTGTCCCGCGATGGAGACGTCAACATATTCCTCACTCACTACCCGATCGAAGGCTTCGAAGGCTACTTTGGACAAGAGACACATATCGGAAAATCCTCGATCCCCCGAAACTATCAGTTATTCGCCTCTGGTCATCTTCACCGACACCAAAAGAACACGATGAACGGGACACCCGTCATGTATCCTGGGAGTACCGAGAGGGTCAGCTTCAACGAGGAAGGAGAGGAGAAGGGATTCTGCTGGCTCGAACTCGACAAGTCTGGAGTACTCCACCAAGAATTTCTCTCAACGCCTGCCCGCCCGATGGAGACCCTAGACTCTCGAGTAACTGGTGAGGGCGGAAGCCTGACCCGGCAGATACAAGATGTTCTAGAGAAGAGACGAGAAGCGGAGAAGATTCTGCGCATTCGAGTAACAGGGCGAGTCTCTCTTGACCAACTCTCGACCTACAAGCGATCAGCCCTACAGTCGTATTGCCAGGAGCGTTTCTTCCACACCGAGTTTGACGAAGATGGCTTGAATGTTCTGACATCGGAAGCGATAGAGTCGCTGCCCAGGACTACACCTCTCGAAGAACTAGGTCGTTCATTCCAGTCCCTTCTCTCTAACGTGAAAGAGGAGGAGCGGCCGCTTGTTCATGAAGCGTGGAAGGCGACAGTTGCGAGACTGCAAGAGGAGGGAGTCAGCTGAGACTAGTAAGTCTCCAAGCCCAGAACTTCAAGAAATTGAAACTGGCTAAACCGCTCCAGTTGTCAGAGGGCATTATTCTAATCACAGGTCTCAACGAGAGCGGCAAGTCCACTATCCTCGACGCGGTCCTCTACGCGTTGTTCGGCCGAGTGATTCGGCCTAGCAAGATGCCGAGCAACGAGGACATCATCAGCTACGGCAATGGGGAGGCGCAAGTTCGTCTAGAATTCGATATCGGCGAGAACCGGTATCGAGTGGTCCGGGAAGTTCACAAAACCCGACCGAACCGGGCGACGCTAGTCGAGGTGAGACCTAACGGGACTACGAAGGCTCTCGCGAGTTCCGTTAAGGATGTTACTGCTGAGATTGAACGGTTGTTGGGAGGGATCACCTACGATGAGATTGTTGCGAGTAGCGTTGTCGCTCAGAAGGACCTTGAGCGGCTGATCAAACAACGCCTTGATGATCGAAGGAAGGTCATCAACGTCTTCCTCAACCTTGAGAGCTTCAACAAGGTCCAAGACCAGCTCGATACTGAGCGGAACGGAATCGAAGGAACCAGCCGGACCCCGGGACACCTCACCCTAGAGAGGGAGCGGCTTGAGACTCTCAACGAGCAGCTGAACGAGTACAAGGACACAAGCGTTCAGCTAGACACTCTGAACGTGAAGGTCGAGAAGCTCAAGAAAGATCAACAGCATCAAGAAAAACAGTTTGTCGATACAGACAATCTGTACAAGACGCTAAACGAGTATGGAGAAGCCGTCAAACAGCGAGATCGCTTTCAGCGAGAGATTGAGGACAAGAGCCTCCTCACAAACAATCTTCAGCAACAACTTGCCAGCGTCGACGGGCAGAGAGCTGAGCTTAGCAAAGCTGAGGCAGAAGTCAAAAAGTACGCCGATCTTGCCGAAGCCGAGAAAGCAATAACGCGAGCCTCAGAAGTTCTCGAAAGAGTCCGGAGTGCTGAACTTCAGAAAGAACAGTTCGAAGAACGAGAACAGAGACTTCTGGGGCAGATTGCCGAGACAAACAAGAAGGTCACGAGTGCAGACGAATCTCAGATCGTATCCTCGATCAAGCCTCGTAGAATATGGTCTTATCTGATCTCTACTGCTGCGTTCGGTGCCGGAGCAATTCTATCCTTCATACTTGCTTTCGCCGGACTAACCATCGTTCTCGGATCTCTCGCGGTTGTATCGCTCCTTCTGTTAACTCGGCAGATCGTATCTCTCTCACAACAAGCTGATGCATCCAAGCAGCAGCAAGAACGTCTAGCCAGTGCGCAGCTGGTCGCTTCGTGGGGGAATGAGCTAGAGGAAGTGACGAAGAGCCGTGATGCGGCGGATGTGACGATTAGGCAAGGGTCCAGCCAGGTTCTGCAGGTCCTAAGCGCGATCCCGTCATATTCCAGCTATCTCGAAGGTCTGAATGATCCGAGAGAGGTTGTAGAGCAGGCTTCCTTGATCTACAATCAAGACAAGCAATCACTCAGCGCTGTAACCGAGCGGGTCAACATGATCCAGAAGCGGTTGGGAGAAGAGCCTCTGCTGAAACGACAGCTCGCCCAAGCCCAGATAGACATCGCAACGGTAGAGAGGAAACTGAAGAATACGCTACTCCCATCGTTGCCCGAGGGGGTCGAATTTTCACCAGCATTGCTCGATGAGGCAAGCCAGATTCGCGACAGTCTGAACGAATCAGTGTCCCGAGTCAAGACCCAGATTGAAGAATCGATGACTCGGATTCTAGAACTGAAACAGTTCCTTGAGGAAAACAAGGATCTAGGGGAACAGGTCGACGAACAAAAACGGAAAGTCCTGCTCTTCCAGAAACAACTAGCCGTGGTCAAATATTCTATCAAAGGGCTCGAACAAACTTCTGAATCATTGAGGAACCGGGTCAAGCCGCAAGTCGAGCGTTACATGAGCCAGATTCTGCCCGTCATCACATCAGGCAGGTACAAGGCGGTCCAGCTAGAAGACGACTACACTGTGAGAGTCTTCGATCCAGAAGCGGGCGAGTTTAAGCCGAAAGAAGTGTTCTCGGGCGGGACTGAGGACCAGTTACTGCTAGCTATGAGACTCGCTTTCGCGCTCGCCTTGATTCCTCAAGCTAAGGGTCGTAACCCTGAATTCCTTTTCCTAGACGAGCCTCTCGGTAGCTCGGACCGGGTCCGCCGGGAAGGAATACTTGAGTTGATGCACAAGGAATTATCGCAGAACTTCAAGCAGATCTTCCTCATCAGCCATGTAGGAGATCTTGAAGCGGAAGCGGACACTGTCATCGAGATGGAGAATGGGACTGTCCGGGAAGTGGTAACTCGCAAACCCTCATTACCGCAGCCGATAGAGATTCCTGCTTGACATGTCTTGAGCCTTGAGTGGCTTTACGGCTTCGACGAGCTGAACGCGTACAGACTAGACACGAAGAAGGGAAGAGAACGGCTTGAGGCTCAGATCAAGAATCTTCCCGGGCTACTGAGCTTTGCTGAGATAGTTCTTCCGAAGAATCCACGGATTCTCTGCTTGATGGCCGGGTCGTGTATCGAAGGGATAGCGTTCGCGAAGGTTTACGATGCTGATGTAACCTGCGTCGATCTGCAAGAGCGATTGCTCGCTAAGGGTCTCAAAGAGGCCAAAAAAAGAAAGCTGAAACTTCGCGTGGTTCACGGCGACGTCCGAGAGCCGCCAAAGCTCGTCTCCGGAAAATTTGATCTAGTAACCGTGTTGGGGCAGCCGCTTCCTCACATTGGGATCTTCGACTTCGACCAGACGATCAATGGGGTGAAGAAACTGCTTGCGAAAAACGGATCATTCCTGATTGACCAATCGGATCTAATCTTCAGAATTCTCCCACAGTATAGAGATGCCATGACTCACAATCTCGAACCACCCGTTGTCAGCATCCACAGCACCCTCAACGCTAGACACGGATACTTCGAGCGTCTCTTCTACAGCCGGACAAAACACGACGTCTACAAGACCTACCTATGGGCACCATGGATCATCGAGTACATGCTGAAGAAAAACGGATTCACCAGCGTAGAAATCAAGCCCTACGCGGACCCATACAACATAGCTCAAACATACCTGCACATCGCAAGAAGCCCAGTTACACCTTAATGGTCGCCAGGCGAAACCTGCACTCGAGGGAGAATCAAGAGGGTAAGTCTGACCGGGTCTGGCCGCAGACTGTTCCTTTTCAAACCGGATAAGCACAGAACAAGCCCTGATCGGGAATCGGGGAAGATGGTTCTGTAACCACGCTTATTCTACGCTTCTCCCCAGGGTAAGGATACCGTTTCGAAGATCATGACCCAAGCCCATTCTGGATTGCAAACACGAATCCTCGCCGAGAAACGTTCCAGTTGGCCAGAGCTCTCTAGAAAAAAGGGGGCCAACAATTTGATCCCCGCAACGTGAGAGTGTTCTTTGGATGATTTGCGTCTGCCGAAAAACTTCGGAGACCCTGCGGAGGATGCCCTTTCTAAAGAAGAGCCCCGAGGCTACTGGCAGCCCCGAGAAATAGCCCGCGATTTCTATCCGATGTAGCTTGGAACAGAAGAAGCCTGGAAGGACTTTAGCACCGTCAACAATGTCTCCTCAGCCTTGCTTCTGTCAGAATAATGCTCCTTTAGCGCCGAGGTCCATAGGTGGTAGACCATTCCTCCCTGCTCGGCAGCTTGGAAGAAGCCGAGTTCCTCGAGAGACCGAGAAAGCTGTAGCATCCTATCTGAGAGAATCGAAAGACCAGCAGTTATGGTCCAGTCTCCTGTCTGGTCAAGCATAACATGTACGATTCCGTCGGAGAACGTTAGCGAAATACTTCCACCCGGTCTGAGCGAGGAATCCACTAGTCCTGCCATCGATAGGGGATCGATGACTCCGCCACGCTGGGTGGGCGCGTTCGCTGTCATGGTAACTGCCCGCCTTCAAGAACAGGCTTAACACTCGTGTAACTCGGTCCCGCAAACGGTTGGAACTTGTGGACGAATCCTGGACGTTTATATCGAACAGAAGCCTCCCCAAGGCTTCCCTCAGGCTTAACCATGTCCATGTATGATCTGGAGGAGGATAGGCTCGTAGCAGAGATAACGAGTAGAGGTGCCCGAAGGTTACTCATTCAGCTACCCGACGGGCTAAAGAGCGAAGGACCCCGGCTCGCCACCCTCGTCAGAGAGAAGACTGGCGCAGACGTGTTCGTATCAGCAAGCTCCGCTTGGGGCGCTTGCGACCTGTCCCTCGACGCGGCGGCGCGTCTAAAAGCTGATCTTCTAGTCCATTATGGTCATAACGAATTTCTTCGAGACGGATCTAATGGGATTCCTGTTGTTTACATTCCAGCCAAAAGTAGACACGAGATAATTCCGGTTGTGGAGAAAGCATTACAACTCTTACAAGGAAAGAGCATCGGACTGGCCACGGTCGTCCAACACCTTCACATGCTACCTGAAACTACGAAGTTCCTTGAAGCGAAAGGGTTCAAGGTCCAGCTTCCCGGACGGGGACCCTGGGCGCACGAAACAGGCCAGGTTCTAGGCTGCGACTATTTCGGACTCAAACGGATCGAGTCAGAAGTAGACTCCTTCCTGATAGTGGGAAGCTACTTCCACGGCCTCGGCGCGGCACTCTCGCTAGAGAAACCAACAATTCTCGCAGACCCTTACGACAAGACCGCACGATCATTAGATCAGGATCGGGCGAGAATCATACGCCAGAGATACGCGATGGTAGAGAAAGCGCGACAAGCCAACAATTTCGGAATAGTCATCTCCACCAAACCTGGCCAATCCAACCCGACCATCGCATTGAACATTCAGCGCCAGCTAGAAGAGAACGGGAAGAAAACAGTACTGCTCTACGCCGACGAAATCATCCCCCAAAAATTACTGGACTTCACGGGTGTAGACGCTTTTGTTGACACTGCTTGCCCAAGACTAGCGTTGGACGATCCGGAGAGATTCTCAAAACCCATCGTCTCGCGAGACGAGATCATGGTCGTGATGGGAGCGTGGACTTGGGAGCAGCTTCTAGAGCGGGGTCTTGTCCGTCTCTAAAAATGGCCGACAAGACACGGCCTTCAAAACGGCAGCTAGAAATCCGGCTCGGCAAACTGAAGATCCTCGAGAGCCCCAATCTCAAACTGGAACAGTATCCTGTATCGTCTGAAGCTGCAAGCGAACTCCTGTACATGGCAGGCTTCGACCACGACGATCTGGACGGTAGAGTCATCGATCTCGGCACGGGAACTGGCCGCCTAGCCATCGGAGCAGCGCTATTGGCTGCGAGAGAAGTCGTCGGAGTAGACGTGGATAAACAAGCACTGGCCCTAGCTAGGGAAAACGCCGAGATGACCGAGGTTCAAGTTGAATGGGTCCAATCCGATATAGTGAAAATCATGGGGAAATTCGACGCTGTCATAATGAATCCTCCTTATGGAACCCGGACAGTTCACGCGGACACTCGGTTTCTAGAGAGAGCCTTCCAGCTAGCCCCCGTGGTCTATTCTATTCATAAATCAGCAACCCGAGAGTTTCTGCTCCAGTTTGTGGCAAGGCTGGGCTGGCAGGTTGACCAGGTCCGGTCGATGAGGATGGCGATTCCCCACCTATTCGGATTCCATGAGAAGAAGCTGGCGACGGTCGAAGTCGATCTCTATAGAATGGTTCGGAAAGCATCCAGCTGAATCCAACCAGAAAGAATGGGACCGAGCCAGAGATCCTCGATACTGACTGCTTCAGGACAGGAAGCCCACGTGAAGCTATTTGTCATGTCGGCTCGAATCGTCTCTAAGCCCAGGGACCTGATAGTCCCCTGCGAAACGCCCTAGAACCGCCTAGAAATCGAAAACCTGTCCATGACCATGCTAATCCTACGCGGTCCATCATGACCGACCAAACGTCGAGCCTAACACCTCCGAGCAAAAACTCGCAAGGTCTAGAATCCTAGAGTATTTTTGAAACCGCTTGCTCTTCGTGTGACAGATCTAGCTTTCCTTCTTCTTCTCGCGGGAGACCTTTTTTTCGGATGACTCGGCAAGGCTGCCTTCTCCATCGACGGGAGATGCTGGCATTTGCTCCATCGAGCGTAGACCCGGCAACATCCCTGATACTGTTGGGGCTATCTTCGCGATTCTTCGCGGCCGAATACGAAGTTTGCCGGTCAAATGACGGAGTCGATTCATCCCGCCGCTCCGATTCTCCGGCTTAGATCTGTCACGCAATAGGAAGTAGGTGACCAGAAATGATGTAACACCCAGAATGGCTCCCGTCCAGACATTGATGCCTGACAATATTGTGGAGGTTGTCCTGCCAACATAGTTTTGGAAGAAGGCATTGTTCGCGTAGTCAAGGTAGAGCACAGAAAACAGTCCGATTATCGCGCCCGTTTCCACGATCACTCCAAACTTCGTCTTCAACGGAATCGGTGGGATCAACTTGTCCTCAGGTCGAGGCTGGACCCTGCGTAGTCGTCCTGGGGCCCACCAGTTCAACCGCTTCATCATCATCATGATCGAGGGAACAAGGTAGATCCGAGTCAAGGTCGCATCAAGCAAGACGACGATGAAGATGGCCAATCCGAGCTGTTGAAGCATAGGGATCTGTGACAGCATCATCGTGCCGTACGCTCCCGCGGTAACCAGGCCCGTCACCGTGATTATCCCTCCAGTCCGCTCGACAGCGGTCTCGATCGCCTCCTCATCCTTCGCACCGCCAGCGACATACTCGCGAATCCTAGTCACTAGGAAAATATCGTAGTCGAGTCCGAGCCCAACCATGATCACCAGGAGCATGATCGGTAGTATCCAGATCAGCTCTGTGGAGAAGTATGTTTTGAAGAAGTAGATCGTCGCAGCCATCGCCCACGAAATACTGAGGAGAATCGTGAAGATCAACCGCAGAGGCGTGAACACAGAGCCCAGAGCGACTAGGAGTACAATGAAGACTCCTACCAGGACAAGGGCCGTGAGGTTGAAGTAATCAGAGCCACTCGAAGTGGCTAAATCGCTGACCGATGCAGTCGCACCGCCTACGAGCATTGTGGACGAGGCCAACAGCGGGACTTGACTCTTCAGAACATTCACATTATCACGAATCCGAGCCACAGTCGCAATTGCCTGATCAGAATACGGCTCACTAGCCAAGTCAGCCCAGACCATAGCCGATTTTCCATCGCTTCCCAGGAACGGCTTCATACTCCGGATCATGGCTTGTTGCTCGGCCGAATTCTCCTGGCTGAAACTAGCGAAGGGAATAGGGTTCCCTGAAGGATGAGTCAGCCCATAGACCTTTGAGACTCCTGGGATCGCGGACGTCGAATTTTCTGCGAGAGAAATCGCTTTCAACGCTGTCACATTGATCCAACCGCCAGATACTAGCGTGACAGGGGTCTTGACGATCGTGTAGGTCGGCGTGACCGTTCCAGCGCCAAAGCCTTGGCTCATAGTGTTGTATCCGTTCTTGCTCTCGAGAGAGGATGGAATCTGCCCGATCAGATCATGACTAGTCTGTGAGGATACGGCAATACTCGCCGCGGGTAGGGAGATAGCCAGCGCTAGCAGAAGAATCAGTTTCGAATGTTTCGCTGTGAACTGTGCTGCCCGGGCGTAGTAGCTGCCGCCGACGAGCTTCTTTTTCCTCCACAACCCCAATCCACGGGGCCAGAAGATCCGATCACCAAAGAGCGAGAGAGCAGCAGGAACCAATGTTAGGGCAACTAGCAAAGCGATCGATATTCCCAGCATGACCGCAATACCTACGGACCGGAGTAGACCAAAACTTGCAAAAGCCAGGGTGCCGAAGGCGATGACTACGGTCGCGCCGCTGGTCGCAATGCTCTCACCAGCCCAAGTTACAGATCTCTCAACCGCGTCCTTCTTTCCTCTACCCAGCCTTCGCTCTTCCGCATACCGGCTAACCAGGAAGATGCAATAGTCGGATCCTGCGCCGAGCATCGAGACGGGAAGCAGAGTCAGAACCAGGTAGTGAACGCTAGTAACATAGGAGCCGACAAGGTAGACGAGGCCGAAGGCTATTCCTATTGAGAGACCGATAGCTGCGATCGGAATGAGAGGCGCGACGAGAGAAGCGAAGAATACTCCAACAATGACTAGGATCAACGTGATCGTAATTGGGTCAATACGCTCAATGTCCGTTACTGTCTGCGTCTGAATGTCATAGTTGAAAGCCGGCTCTCCGGTCACATAGACGACCAGACTCTCGTTACTGATAATATTCGCAATCCCGACATCATGTCTGATCTCTGGCACACTATTCATCGGATCAGGACCCCCCGTCTTGAAATCGATAATGACCAGCATCGTATCATTCTTGGCCGATGCAAACTGAGAATATACGTCTCTACTCGGTTGCACCGGATACGTCAGCATGTTGTAGTTACGAAGAATCTGTAGCCCTAGACTGGCGAGGTCGGAGCTTGTTGCTGAAGCGCCTAGGTCATAGATCTCACCCATTATCGTAAGCTGGACGGAGTTCGCGTTGGTGGCTTGTGCAATCGTGGTTATGGTGAAGGATCTTATCGCGTTCTGATCGTTCCAACAATTGTTGTTGGAACATCCGATTCCAGAGCCGGTGCTATAGATGTTGAAGAATCTAGCAGCAGAAACAAAGAGGCTCAGAGTCTGAGCGTCAAGAGGAATCGACTCAACGAATGGTAAGGTGACGTTGTAGTAAGAAGGCTGGGTAGCCAAGAGTGGACTTCCCTTGGTCACGTTCTGTGCTCGGGCGAACGCTCCCACGAAGAGCTGTAGGGGCGTGTAGGTCGTGGCTGTAAACGTCTGGTTCCAGGATTTGTAGAAGAGGGTCAGGTAGTTGAAGGCGATCGTCTGATACGCTGCTGGGGTCTGCGCCGAGACGATAGGCCAACTAGAGCTGTATGCTTGACCGTTGTAGGCGGCGAGTTGCGTCTGGTCGATGGTGCCTGAACCTGAGTTGACGAGCGATATCCACTGGCTCACGTAGGTGCTGGGAATACCGAATTCGATGTTGGAAGCAAGAGTGGTCGCATTCTTCGTCTGGTATAGTTGTAGATGGATTACGCTGGTATAGCCTAGGAGTAGCTGGCTGTATATGTCGTAGATGCTTGTTATGTTGTTGATGTTTGAGAGCTTTCCGTCATTGTGCAGGGTTCTGTTTAGGGCGAGAGTAAAGTCTCGGACGTCGTTGCCCCGAACGTCAGTAGCGGTAATTACGACAATGACGCTGTTGCCTTGATCGATGCTGAACTCATTGCTCACGATGTTCTGAGCTTTGGTCGACTCGGAGTTTTTCGGATTGAAAGCAGTCTCATTATACACTATTACGCTTTGAACTTGTAGTATCGCGGGAATACTGAGGACTAGAGCTACGAGCCAGATAACAAAAACGGCCCTGTTATGCCGAATTATGAGCCGAGCTAGTTTCGTGAATAGCACAGTTAGCCTCCTTTAGGCTTGAAACAAATGGAAACCTTCTCGGCGGCCATAAAGTCGTACTGTAACTCGGAAACGATCGAGGACGGCTAATTTCCGACGCTAGGCACATCTATAAGACGAAAAAGGGACAGTTTCAAACAAGGGACGCGTCCACGAAGCCGATAACTCTCCTTCTAGCCCAATCCAGCCCGAAACTAGCGAAGAAGGAAGAGAACCTGAAGACAATCACTACACAGGCAAGTGCAGCGAGAAAGAAAAACGTCGATCTTCTCGTATTTCCCGAACTCCATCTTACAGGCTACACGATGCAAGACGAGGTGTACAATCTGGCCGAGCCGATTCCGGGACCCAGCGTCAGGAGAGTCGAAAAACTAGCCAGAGAACACGGACTGCACATCGTATTCGGAATGCCCGAAGAGAGCGCTGTCAAGGGAGTAATCCACAACACAGCCGTGCTCGTCGGCCCTAACGGAATTCTGGGCAAATATCGCAAGATCCACCTCCCAACACACACCGTCTTCGAGGAGAGGCGCTACTATCGTCCCGGCCAAGAGGCACCTGTCTTCTCGACTCCTCTCGGGACAATCGGCCTGACGATTTGCTACGACCTCTACTTTCCCGAACTGACAAGGCTCCAAGCGTTAGCGGGAGCACAGCTGATAGTCTGCATCTCAGCCAGCCCAGGACTGAGGCGCCGATTCTTCGAAGGATTCTGCCTAAGCCGAGCAATGGAAAACGCAGTCTATCTTGCTTACGTCAACCGGGTGGGGATCGAGGATGGGAATCAGTTCTGGGGTGGCAGCAGAGTCGTCGCGCCAAACGGCTCAGTCCTTGTGCAGTGCAAGTATGATGTTGAGGATTACCAGCCTTGCAAGGTTGATCCTGACGAGGTTTCGAGGGCCCGAGCATTTATCCCAACGATTAAGGATCTTGAGCCTCAGCTCTTCGATCAGCTGCGAACCAAGAGCAGAGAAGCGTGAGGCTTGTCTAGACACTTTCGGAGGCTAAGCCTTGCCCAAGGCGCTTCACTTTCTGTCGTCGGATTGTTAGCAGGTATAGTTCTGCTCATTGCCGCGCCTAGGATCAAATTGATTCCTGTCAATGTACTCTTCCTATTTGCAGCATGGTTCTGTTTCTGGTTCTTCTCGCACGATCTTGCGCACCATATCGTCGGAAGAATTGTCGGCATTCACTTCCGCTACTATTTCTTGGGACGATCATCGATAACGAAACTGAGTCTTCCAATCGCGTCCAGTCTCCTAAGAATGGTCCCGGTGCTTGGGATTAAGATCGACAAGTCTAGTCTGAACCCCATTTCTCCGAAAAGAGTGCGATCGATGTATGCTTCCGGGGCTGTATTCTCCATGTTTCTGCCATGGGTCGTCATCCCAACCGCATACGCAATCGGTCTTCCGACTGGAATCTTGCTAACGCTGTTGACAGTAGCCAACGATGTCTTTACTATCTATTTCAGTCCCCAAGTAGGGGACATTCATCAAGTTCGAATGGTCAGAGGATAGGTTTCTATCTAGAAATCCATCCCGGGAATACTATAGTATATTAGCCGGAGAAGCGTAGGTTTCCAAAGGCATCTCACTTGAAAGGCAGAAACTACCGTTCCCCATCAGGCCAAGCTTACACCCGTATGAAGTACATCCACGGATCCCCAAGCCCGAAAGTTTCCAAGTTCAACATGGGAGATCTCTCGACCCATTTTGCCCGAAGGGTCCATCTTGTGTCCCGAGAGGCCGTCCAGATTCGTCATAACGCCCTAGAGTCGGCCCGAGTCTCCGCCAACAAGGTTCTCTTCGACAAGTACGGTGAGACCGGCTACAGGCTGCAATTGTGCGTTTATCCTCACATTATTCTCAGAGAGAACAAGATGATCGCGACCGCCGGAGCTGACCGTCTCCAAGAAGGTATGAGGCGAGCTTTCGGAAAACCGACAGGGAGAGCTGCACGCGTGCATGACGGCCAGTCAATACTCATCGTCTACGTGCCAGTGGATGGTGTGGAGACCGCGAAAAAGGCGCTAGACACTGCCTCGACAAAATTCCCCATGAAGACTCGCGTAACCGTTGAGGAGGTTCCTGTCGAAGAACAGGCTCCGATTGCTGTCGAAGCTCCTGTGCCTCCAGAAGAAGCCGAGTCGGCCGAGACTGCTGAAGAAATCATTCCAATTGCAACTGCGGGGGCCTAGTCTGTATGGTCAGCTCCGACGCTATTGTCGTCTGGCTTGAAGAAGTGCGAAAAGACGATATTCACATCGTCGGGGGCAAGTGCGCTAATCTCGGAGAACTGACAGCAAAGGGCATCACTGTTCCTCCGGGCTTTGCGGTTACTGCGGACGCGTTCCGGCGGTTTCTGGAAGAGACGAAGATCGGCGAGGTCATCCAGAAGACTCTGACCAGCGGCGAGGGTCCTCGTGATCCGAAACAGTACGAGGAGGCCTCGGAGGAAATCCGGAAAATTATCGAGTCGGCCCCGATGCCCGCTGACATTGCCAGCGAGGTTCGGAGCGCGTATCGTGATCTGGAGCGAAAGACCGGCAACACTCAGGTCAAAGTAGCGGTGCGTTCCTCGGCCACTAGCGAAGATCTCCCGGACGCGTCTTTCGCGGGACAACAAGACACGTACCTTAACATCAAGGGAGAAGACCAGCTCGTACACTACGTCCAGAAGTGCTGGTCCAGCCTCTATACTCCACGCGCCATATTCTATCGTGAAGAGAAAGGATTCCCACACGAGAAGGTGCTCATCAGCGTCGGGGTTCAGAAGATGGTTGACTCGGAAGTCTCCGGAGTCATCTTTACTCTCGACCCGGTTAATGGGGACCCGTCGAAGATCATTATTGAATCGTGCTGGGGCCTAGGCGAGGCGTTGGTTTCTGGGCTTGTCCGGCCGGACCGGTTCATAGTCGACAAGGGCACGCTTCAGATTGTTCACAAGGAGATCGTCCCAAAGATGGTGGAACATGTGCCGAACCTTGAGACGGGTCTCACTATGCAGCAGGACGTTCCTGCGGAGCGCCGAAACACTGCAAGCCTTGGAGATGAGCAGGTCGTTGAGCTTGCGCGTCTAGCTCGGGATATTGAGGATCATTATCAGACTCCGCAAGATGTCGAGTTCGCGGTCGAGCATGCCAAGTCTGGTCAGAAAGTGTACGTGGTTCAGACTCGGCCTGAGACGTTCTGGGCGAGAATGAAGTCACCGTCGGAGGGATCAAGGAGTCCTGTGCTTGATCGTGTTGTCGTGGTCCAGGGCCTTGCTGCGAGTCCAGGTCTACACGCGGGACGAGCGAAAATTGTGGTAGGCTTGCAAGACGCGGGGAGGATGATGAAGGAGAAGGATATTCTTGTTACTAGGATGACGAACCCGGACTGGGTTCCGTACATGAAGATCGCTGGAGCGATTGTTACAGAGGATGGCGGGACGACTTGTCACGCGGCGATTGTCTCGCGGGAGATGGGGATACCCTGTATTGTCGGGGCGAGGAATGCTACGAAGCTGTTGCAGACCGGCAAGGAGTATACTGTTGACGCGAAGGCTGGTGTCGTCTATCAGGGTCTTGTTGAGGAGATTCTCAAACCGGCCGGGGCGGCTGTCCAGCAGATTCCCACTGTTATTCCTGTAACCTCGACGAGAATCTACGTGAACATCTCTCTACCGGAACTTGCGGAGAAGGTTGCCCGGGAGACGCATGCGGACGGTGTCGGATTGTTACGGGCGGAACACATGATGCTGTCGGTGGGCAAGCATCCTCGGCTCTTGATAGAGGAGGGTGGCGGGCAGAAGATGATTGATGCTTTTGCGGAGGGAGTGCGGAGGGTGGCTACACCGTTTGCGCCGAAGCCAGTCGTCTACCGCTGTCTCGACTTCAAGCCTGACGAGTTCCTCGGACTACCCGGCGGTGAGAAGTACGAGAGGGACGCAGGGCATGTCGGACCAAATCCTCTGCTGGGTTTCCGGGGCGCGTTCCGGTATGTGAAGGAGCCGGACGTGTTCCGGCTGGAGTGTCGGGCGATTCGGAAAGTGCGAGAGGAGTTCAAGCTGACGAATGTGCACGTTATGCTGCCGTTTGTCCGGACGCTGGAGGATTTCCGGAACGCGAAGAAGATTATGGAAGAGGAGGGCTTGAAGAGGAGTCCCGACTTCAAATTGTGGATTATGTGCGAGGTTCCCGCGACGGTCTTGCTGATCGACAAGTTTGTCCAAGAAGGGATTGACGGGATCTCGTTCGGAACGAACGATCTGACGATGCTGATTCTCGGGATCGACCGGGACGACGCGTCAATACAGGAGATCTATGACGAGCGGAATCTCGCGGTGTTGCGGGCGATGAGTCACGTAATACGGATCTGTAGCGAGGCAGGTGTGACTACGTCTATCTGTGGGCAGGCGCCTTCGAACTATCCCGAAGTTGTAGAATTTCTGGTGAGAGAAGGAGCTGTTAGTATGAGTGTGAACCCGGACAAGGTGATAGAGACGAAGCAGCTGGTTGCTGGGATTGAGCAGAAGCTGATTCTTGAAGGCATGCGGAGGATGCGTGATAGTAATGGCGACAATCCGGCTGTCTTCCAACCCCGCTGGCCAAAATAGCCGCAGATGTTTGACGATCTAGTCGAGTACGTCCGAGAGAACTACTCGCGCGCTTCCAAGATTGTAGAGGTCGGAGTAGGCAGCCGGATAGAGGTTGCCGAAAAAATCAAGAAATCTCTACCTCTAGCCGAAGTTCTCGTCACAGACAAGGATGAAGCCTGGGTCCGACAACACACAACAAGTCAGGTCCGAGCTGTTGCTGACGATGTGAGATTTCCGCAGACGCCTGTCTACGAGAATTCGTCTCTCCTCTACTCGATTCATCCGCCCTTCGAGATTGTAGAACCAATGGTCCTCCTCGCGCGGAGGATAAAGACCGATCTGCTAGTTGTGCCAAGGTCGGATGAACAAGAATCATTCCACAATAGCGAATGGGAGAAACTTATCCGGAATGGAAGGACACTCGGATGGCTAAGGGTCCACAGAAGAGAACATGCATCCCAGCGAACCTAGCCCGGAGCGCATGAAAAAAGGATCCCAGGATTTCTCACTCTCGCGTCGCGGGGATCAAATTGTTGGCCCCCTTTTGCCTAGAGGACTCTCGCCAGCTGGAACGTTTCTCGGCGAGGACTCTGGATTAGAACGCAGAATGGGCTTGGATCATGATCTCCAAAACGGGACTCTTACCCTGGGAAGAAGCGTGGAATGATAGGTGTTACAGAACCGTGTTCCCCGATTTCAGATCAGGGCTTATTCTGCGACTATCAGCCTTGAAACAGAACATTCTGCCCGATTCCTATCTCCGAAGAGCCGGACAGTGAAAAGAATACTCTTCGTTACCTTCCTCCCATCTGCAAGTTTCGTGTTGTGAGCGTCAGGCGCAAATTGTGACTTCTTGAATGGTAACGAGTTGGGTAACCGAGAATGGTAACAGAGACCCGCGTCAGGGCCTGGATAAGACCTGAATCTCTTTCGGAATGGTTTCTCTCCCTCTCTTACGTTTGTACTTTGAGGGTCGCCACTGGGCCCATGAATGACCTAGACAGGTCTCACCCCAGTCCTGATATGAAGACAGAACATGTCTCAATATATCGAACCGTGATAATTTGGAATTCCGATAATATCAGAACTAGAAAATATTCCGCCGCGGAACATTTCCTATAAGGCCGCTTCCGTCGTCACCGAGTGATATGCAAATCAAAAATGCAGTCTACGATTTCCAACACAGGAAACTGAATCTCACAAAACTCTGCGTATTCTCCACAATCTTCGTCTTGACCTTCAGTGTACTTGGACTAGCGTCTCACAACGTCCACGGAGCAGCCCCTGCATTTACCTTTGCTAATTACGAGATTGCACGGTCTTGGGATCAAGCTCACGCTGGGGTTATATGCCCTAACAATGCAGGCAATTGCTGGAACTGGCATGCAGAGCCTAACATTGCGACAGCCCCAGACGGGACGATCTATGCAACTTCGGAGAACGCCGCCTTCAACCATCCCAGCGAATGCAACGGAATAGTTGCACAACTAGTCTACACATGCGGCGGAACAGGGGCGTGGAAGTCAACTGACCATGGCAGCCACTTTACAACTCTAGTGTCTCCAAACACGAACTTTCCAACGCAGAACAACCCAGTAACATTCTGGGGAGGCGACACGCACGTCGCGGTGGCTCCGGTGAAAAACGGTAACGGCCAGTTCAACGTTTACGTCACGAGCCTTGAAGCGGCTGGCGCAGGACTGACCGGGGACTCATTGTCAACCAGCACAGACGGGGGTGCCACGTGGTCGACGACGTCCGTTGTACAATTCACCAAACCCCTCACGACCCCACTGGTGACAGACAGGCCATGGGTTGCCGCCTATGGGTCGAGCACTGTCTGTGTATCAACACACGACGCCGCTGCCATAGCTGACGTCTACTGTAGCACTGACTCAGGCCAGACCTTTAGCAGGGTCGTAACTGCGCTCGATGCGCCACACGCCTTTCTCGCCGCCGAGACGAGCATACCAGGAGCCATACACATCGACCCTAACACAGGAAACCAGTACATCCCGTTCTCCGGACTCGCAACTGCAGTCGAGGCTGCGAATCCCGTCGAGGTGGCATGTGGAGGAACCACAGGGATAACTTGCCCGTACAAGACTCATGCAGTGTACATAGCTGTCTCGACAAATGGTGGTCTAACTTTCACCGACAAGACAGTCTACGTCAACCCGAGTGACCAGGTTGCGTACGGTAGCAACTTCTTGGCAATGACGTTCGACAGCGCAGGAGGACTGTACGAAGTCTACTCCGACGGAGTCAATCTCTACTACAGCTACTCAACAGACACAGGAAATACATGGCACGGACCCTACCAGGTAAACCAGGCACCGTCCAACATGGCCATCGAGCCATGGGCGACCGCGGGAGACCCAGGAAAGCTTGACATTGTATGGTACGGAACAGGAACATGTTCTGGAATTACTGACGCTGATAATTGTCCGATGACCGCAAACTGGAGCGTCTTCTTCGCCCAGAACCGGAACGTCTTTTCCAACCCCACCGGATTCACTCAGCAAGCGGTGACAGGATCCATCCACATGGGTCCTGTCTGTCTCAACGGTAGCGGCTGCCAGTCATACAGAGGGCTCTTCGACGACTTCGGCGTAACCGCAGACCCCGGCACAGGCATGGCGACGATCGTCTACGACAACGACATGTACACACCAGGCGATACTCATAATCTCCCCAACCCAGACTGCCCTGCTCAGTACACATCCTCTAGCGATCCTAATCAACAGAATTGCGTGCACACTGACATCGCCCACCAGACCTCTGGAACGGGAGTCTCCCATCCTCCATGCAGAGAGTCTGACGGTGAAGGGGACTTCCACGGGACAAACGGCAGCGGCCACTTGTCGTTCGATCGTGATGGCTGCGTCGATGGCGACCGTGACAGCGTAGACTCCACCAACCGTGGAGACGGGAAAGACTTCCACTCCACAGAAATCGACAGCGCACAGTACGATGACACGGCACACACAATGACAGTAGTTGGGCTGGGAACAGTCAATGGGCTACCGGTAGTCTTCACATTCGTGGCGACAGAGACTGGTGGTGGTACTCCTGGTTTGGTTAGCTTCGTCTTCAGCGACGGCTACATGAACGAGGGACCACTGACCACTGGTAGCATCATACTACACTAGCCCTACGACTAGAGCCAGCATCCAACTCCCCTTCTTTTTCTTTCCGTTTTAGATTTCTTGGCGCTTCTTCAGTTGCTCCTCCAACCCCTCAATCTTTCTTTTGGGAGCAATCAGTCTAAGGTTTCCTCCCAGATGACGCTTCTCGATACGGTTCTCAACCGCATCAATTCTTTGCTCTAGCTTCCTACGTTCTTCATAATTCGTCATTGATCACCACTATCTGACAGCCTACTCCGAGCGCAAACTTGTTGGAGATTCTTTGCAGGGACTATCACGCTACAGGATTCGCAGATGAGGGTTCCGAATCACTGGTTGTCCTCTTGCCATACTACTGCGTCTCGTAACATGTTTTTCAAGAGATCAGGCCGAAAACCACAAGCAAACTACCCAGAAAGCACTCGATGACAAAGGTGCGCGAATAGTTTCATACCAGAATTTGCACTACTCTCCTACTCTTCTACTCGAGACACCTTACCGGGTCCCATGCAGAGCCTCAACTGCAAGGTCTTCTGCCGAATCTGCAAAGAGCCGACCTATCGCGAGGTCAGATATCGATCCGACTTCCAGTTCGTAGGAAGACTCCTCGTCTGCCAGAGCTGTGGTGAGACCATTCTCGAACCGGTCGGAACCGGGACGGTGTGCCAAGACTGTTGACAAGCCTACAAGCAATGTGGCTACAAGACCTACGAGAACGACCAATCGAGGTCGACGCGAAGCACAAGCGGGGCGCTCGAGTCAAGAAACCCTCCACTATGACTATCACAAAGGTCTCAGCCGCCAAGCTCTGAGAGTCTCAGACCAGAATATCGCCACCGTGAAACTCCCAAAGATGAAAGCTACGATATTGTGAACTGAAAAATCTGGAGGGTAGAGAACAGGGTAGAGAACTAGCATTACCGTGAACATCGCGGAAAAGAAAAGATGTCGAGGCAACAAAAAGCCCAAGACGCCGACAAAGTTCTGCAAGACACCCACCTCAACTTGTTCCGCTAGATGATACACACCTGTCGAGTCCTTCTCGACCAACCCTAATGATCGTAGTTTCTCCAGATGATGAAGCGCAACGCTCGGGCTGCTCATTCCCAGAGCACGTTGAACGGACCTAACTCCGATTGTTTCGTTCTTCGTCTTCAATAGGTGCCAGTAGACGCGTAGGGTTGCTCCCTTCAGCTCAGATTCTATGATCTTGTCCCGGTCTTCCGTCAAAAGCCGTCTCCTGTAGAAGAATAGCGTTAGTTCAATACAAGCTTGCTCATTTGACGAAGTGTTTTGATCAGTGAACACCCCGTTCTAAACCGTGGCCTTATGCTCCGCCGCCTCATACATCAAGTCCATGCAGCTAGGCTCCAAAACCAGAACTGTCTTCGGACTGACACTAGGAATTGTCGCCGGACTCGCGCTTATCCTGCTTCCAGGAATAGTGGTCTTGAACACTCACCCAACTACCGCTACGAATCAGCATGTTATGGTCCCATTCACAACCTACGAGGAGCTACACAACTTCATCCTTACCAAGAGCTGCAACAGCACGGAAGTTCGCAACCTCTACAATCCCACCCCTGCCCCAGTAATCCCGGACACGACCACGAACGGTCTCAACAGCGGCGGCCCTTCAGCCATCGTTACCACCACTGCTCTCTCAGCTGGGACATCGACAAGCGCAACTCCCAGCCATTCTCAAACAAACGCTCAGGTGGCTGGCGTCGACGAACTTGATACGGTAAAGAACGATGGGATGTACATCTACACGGTTACCAATAACACGATCGCGATCGTCCGCGCTTACCCAGTCACCGATGCGAAACTGCTGGCCCACGTATCCGTGAACGGCTCTCTCCAAGGAATCTTCGTAGACGGCAACAGATTAGTCGTTGTCAGTCAGCAATACCAGCAGTATCCTTCACCGTATACTGGTACTCTTCAACCCGGTATGGGAGCTTCAGTCGCTGTCTACCCCATATACCTCAACATTGCCCAGACCACTTCTCTATCGATCTTCGACATTTCTAATCATGCCAGTCCAGTGCTGACAACTACTCTGGTAGTGAACGGAACTCTTGCCGGAGCCCGGCTAATAGGAGACTACGCCTACATGGTAGCGACACAACCAGTCTATTGCAATGGCCCGATTCTACTTCCGGAGAATGTGGTAAACGGACGCGCGCTGATGATGGGGGTAGCAAGCGTCTATCATTCTGACATCGCCGATGTCGCTCACAGCTTCACTACGGTTGTCGGGATCAACGTAACCCAGCTCAACCCTACTCCAGCGGCTAAGATCTTCCTCATCGGGACTAGCAGCAACATCTACGTCTCAACTCATCAGATCTATCTCACTCAGCCAATCTGGAGCCAGAATGAACAGACTGCTGTGCATCGCATCAGCATTGATGGTGGAAGCATCAGCTATCAAGCGACGGGCACAGTGTCCGGACACGTTCTGAACCAGTTCTCGATGGACGAGTTCAACGGGAACTTCCGCATCGCCACAACCGGGTATGGTCCCGGTCCAGTAGCCTCGACGGGAGGCGTATCGCCTAGCTACGTACAACGAACGAACCTGTACGTCCTAGACAACGGTCTCCATATCATCGGAAAGCTCGAAGGACTATCGCCCGGTGAACAGTTCTATGCGGCCCGGTTCATGGGAGACAGAGCATACTTGGTCACTTTTCAGAGAATGGACCCATTGTTCGTCATCGGTCTGCAAAATCCTACCCAGCCCAAAGTTCTGGGACAGCTCAACATTACTGGGGTCTCTGACTATCTACAGCCCTACGATGAGACCCACTTGATCGGTTTCGGAAAATCCTCGCAGAACGTTACTTGGGAGAACGCCGCACTGTTCCAGGGTCTGAAGCTTAGCTTCTTCGATGTCACAGACCCCAGTCACCCTATTGACACAAGCAACTATTTCGTCGGAGATCGCGGTAGTGACTCTCCAGCCTTGACGGATCACAAATCGGTGCTCTTCGACCAGTCTCTCAACCTGCTGGTTATTCCTCTCTCGATCGCGCTGAATCAGACGACTGCAACTTGCGTATGGTGCTACAATCCGCCTGTCTGGCAGGGAGCCTACGTGTTCAACGTTAGCGTTTCAAACGGAATCGTCTTGCGCGGGAACGTAACCCAGCTCCCAACCGGTCAGCTTCCAAGCTGGAACAACAGCGGCTTCTTCGTCACTCGCGCTCTCTACATCGGCAGCGTACTTTACACTATCAGCAACAACATGGTCAAAATGAACAGCCTCTCCGACCTTACAGAACTCGACACTGTGTCCCTAGCCTAGACCTTCCAAGATCCCATCAAGAAACTCTCAAAGAGCACTCTCGCGTCGCGAGGAACAAATTATTGGTCCCCTTTTTCTGGAGGGCTCCTGTCAGGTGAAACTGTTCTGGGCGTGTCTCCCGTTTCAGGGCGTAGAATCGGGTTGGATCATGATCTTCCTAACGGGATCCCTCCTCTAGGGAGAAGAGCTGGATCGTACACTGATCAGGTCAACGATCGCTGCCGGACTAGGATTCTCCGTCACGAGACTTCAGGAAGTTGGCATCGACAAAACGTGCTACGTCTCGTCCCAAGTCACGTCCAACTGTGAGGTCAAAGCTGAAGTGCTGTCCCGCGAAAATCCGGCTAAGGGTAGCCTCTTCTGCGGCACTATTGAAGCTGTCGAAGGAGCGCTGGACCATGGGTAGAACTTCAGAGGTGACGTTAAGCTCGAAGCTGTTCCCGAGCAACCGACTCAGGATGGTCGCCCCTGCGTTACTGATAACAGCATGGGCACCTGGGTACGAAGGGTCGGGTGCAGTTTTGCCAACTTCAGGGAGCCAGTTTGGGTCGGCTGTCGTTTCAGGATTGTTGTCAGTATCAGCCGCCCGGATAGCAGTTACGGGGCGCCAGAAATTGTAGATGTATTTGGCGTCGTAGAATGCGATTACTCCGTCTGCCAGTGATATGTTAAGCAGGGCGAATAGTCTCGCGCTCTGCGCAATCGTCAAGTCGTGCCGCAGGGCTGCCGTTTGAGCGATTTCATTCCAATAGTTCTGGATTGCTCCGTTCCAGAATCTACCAGTTAACGCTTGGTCTGGAGTAGCAGCAGTACCGTTGACCATGCCCACCGATTTGACTTGGTTGAAAGCGTCGCTGTACGCATCACTCGTCAGCGCCGGTGGAGGACCGGGACGGAACTGGTTTGCGCTCTCTAGGGCAAAGGGTGTAACGTGAGACCAGTGGGTGAATTGAGGTTGTGTCGGGAAATTGGGAGGCGTTGATTGGTAGTCGCCTGGAACTGTTCCGAAAACATAAGGAATTGGTTGGGCACTCGATCCGTCGCTGCTTCGCAGAGCTAGGATCTGGTCCGCAACGGACTGTCCGGTCTGGATACCTTCAGTCTTGGCGGAGCCATCTCGTATTTGCGCCAACGATTGTTGGAGTTGGGCGTCAAGTGTCGCTTGGAGCTTCGGATACAAGTGTATGAGCGCTTCGTGTGACGCTGAAGCGGCCGCGGCCTCCTGCGAAGCAGATCGCGATGCCCCGGGAAGGTCGACCAAGTAGGGCCTGTGCGTCTCGTCAATACTGTTCACAGCATCATAGATAGCAGTGTGCATGATCGCAAAGCTATGTGTCCCGTGGATGGTTGCTGGCTGAGCGCCAGGAGTACGGACAATCGTCAAGAGGTTTCTATTCCACTGCAGGACTTGGTTAATCGATTGAGTTTGAGCCTGCTTTTGAGCAGGAGAACCCGCCACTGCCTTCAACAAGCTATCGCCTATGATTCCTGCTGCCATGGTCCCTGCTGTTATCGCGAGCCCCGTTTTCAAGAACGAACGTCGACTGTACAGTCTTTCTTCCATAATTACCACATCCCCGGGACCATCACAGGACAATGATATGGTTCCCTGTAGAATCCCGATGTTCGCAATCCCGGAGTACTCGACAACAAGATCTGATCGTCTCTCAACGCAATTCCCGAAAGGTTCCTGGTCTAAGAACGGGAATTAGTTTTGCCCGCACATGTTCGGCTAGACTCTCGTCGGCCCGGCTATGAGTTAGGCCGGATGAGGGGAAAGCCAGTCCAGTCGGGCTTTATCAAGAAACCAGTCTCGCCCTTGGGACCCTTAGTGGCTGTCGAGCATTGAAAACTTAAGGGCGAGTTGAGGCAGTCGAATTGACGGGCTGTGCCTATTTTTGGCTGTGACTTGTGGTTTTAGGTTTGAGGTTAGGTCTGAGGATGAGGTTGTGGAGTTGGAGGCTGATCATCGTACCGTTCATGTCTGTTTGGATTGTCTGGCGTTGTTGACGGTTCATCGTCGCATTCATCATATGAAGGTGGAGAAAGTTATTGTTGAGATGGCTGAGACTATGCCTGTGTTGGCTGAAGCGTGAGTAAGGTCAAGTTCGGAGTCCGGCTCTTCCAGGCAGCCAACGAACCCTTCACGAATATTGTCAAACGGGCCCAGTTCTGTGAGAAACACAGCTTCGACAGTGTCCTCATAGACGACCACCTCCTCTACGGGACCGAAGCCGCAGCCGCACCCGAACCCTTCACAACTCTCGCGGCCATAGCCTCCGGGACCCGAAGAATCAGAGTCGGAATCGCAGTAACAGATCTAGTCCGGAGACACCCAGCTATCATAGCCCAGACCCTGGCAACGCTCTCCAACCAGTTTCCAAAACGGCTCTTCCTCGGCTTAGGCGCTGGCGATCCCATGAACCAGACACCGTTTGGGTTGTCAGCAGAACACCGCGTCGGAAGACTAGAAGAGGGTCTGAAGATTATCCGGCACCTCTGGAACTCCAGCATAGAGAAGCCTCAGAGCTTCAAGGGACAATTCTTCAACTTGAACAACGCGTACCTGCAAGCCAGCCAGGAAAGACAGCTAGTCCCACCGATCTATCTGGCAGCCTTCGGTCCGAGAATGCTGAAACTCGCGGGGGAGGCGGCGGACGGGTGGGTCCCGCACTGTCATACAGCTGCAACTTACAAGATGGATCTTGATACCATCATCGGGTCAGCCCATAATGCGAGTCGAGATTTCGGGACGTTTCGCTCTGCTTACTACACGCTCTCCTCTATCTCCACGAATCGAGCAGAAGCAGACCGTAACGTGTTGGGTCCAGCCAGGTACTTTCTCGCCTTGATACCTGAGGCGTTGAAGAAGATTGATCCCTCAGCGAACCATCCGGGCCGGATCTGGGAGAAGATTCCATATCCGAAGGAGCAGAGGGAGACAATCCGGAAGATTGCTGCCGAGATTCCTGAGCGAGACGCCTACTACACTGTAATTCACGGAACAGCCGACGATTGTATAGAACAGATCGAAGACTACCGGAAGGCCGGCTGCAATGAATTCATGCTAACCTTCACACCCAAGGGAGGACTTTGGTCAACAACAAATCTGCTCGAACAGATACGGCTCTTCTCAGAGAGAGTCATGAGCAACTTGTAAAGATCCCTGAATGCGGAGGGATGTTTCAACAATCAGTTTAGCTTTTGTGAACAACCTCGATATCGTGGCCGTCAGGATCGAACACCCAGGTCGCATAATAGCCAGGATAGTATTCGAGCCGAGCTCGAGGCGCTTCCTTGCTCTTGCCTCCGGCGGTCACAGCCGCTTTGTAGAATGCATCTACCTCAGCATGGTTTTTCGCCACAAAGCCAACATGCACCGCTTTGGGATCGGGCTTTCCTTCTTTGAGCCAGAAAAATGCTCTCTCGCCGTCACCAAACCCCTTCAAATCAGGATGTCCGTCATGCCCTTCGTAGTCCGTAAAGTTCGTAATCCCAAGAGGCTTCAGGGCCTTGACGTAAAAAGCGACTGAACGCTTGAAATCACCGACTGTGAGAATAACATGGTCTATCATATTTTGCCCTTCTTTGTTTTCTCCAGATCAACTTGTTGCGAGCATCTAGCTCACCTAAATAATTGATCGGCGGTTCCCAGCGCTATCGCAGAACGTTTAGTTTCTCATCGGCAACTAACTTCCAAGAGGTCCAGTGCACTGCATTAATACCACTCAGTGGGAACTAAGCTTCAGATGCAGATTGGAATAGATAGTTTCGCGGCCGCGTTCACCGAGGACAGTCTTGCTATCAGCGCTTCGGAGCGCTTGCATAACCTGATCGAAGAGATCGCACTGGCCGATCAAGCCGGACTAGACTCTTTTGGGATCGGCGAACACCATCGCCGTGAGTTTCTCGACTCTGCTCCGCCAGTCATTCTCGCGGCCGCGGCAGCAAGAACCCGACAAATCCGTCTCACCAGCGCGGTAACAGTGCTCAGCGCGACCGATCCAGTACGCATCTTTCAAGAGTTCGCGACCCTCGACCTACTGTCCAAAGGCCGGGCAGAAATGGTCGTAGGCAGAGGCTCGTCAATAGAAGCCTTCCCACTCTTCGGTTTCCGTTTGGAGGATTACGATTCACTATTCGCGGAGAAGCTCGACCTTCTCCTGAAGATTCGCGACAACGAACACGTCACCTGGTCCGGCAAATACCGACCCCCGCTAACAGGGCAGGGGATCTATCCGAGACCCGTTCAGAACCCGTTGCCCATATGGCTAGGAGTCGGCGGGACGCCACAGTCATTCGTTCGCGCGGGCCGGCTCGGTCTCCCGTTGATGGTCGCCATCATAGGAGGCGAAACACGCCGTTTCCGACCGCTAATCGATCTCTACCGTGAAGCCGGAAAGAAGGCCGGTCATCTACCTGAAAAACTGAAAGTGGGCTTGCACTCGCCCGGCTACGTTGCAGAGACAACCGAGGAGGCCGCAGACGAGTACTTCCCTGGCTTCGCCCGGGCTGTCACCGACATTGGTAAGGAGCGGGGTTGGGGTGAGATGACTCGTGAGGACTTTGACGCTCAGAGAGGTCCGCGGGGCTCGCTGGTCATCGGTGACCCAGAGGAAGTGGTCGAGAAAATTCTCAGGCACAGCAAGGCACTCGGAGGCATTTCACGGTTTACTTTTCAGATGAATGCGGCATCTCTGCCTCACGAGAAGCTTGTCCAGTCGATTGAGTTGATAGGCAAACGCGTTTTGCCCGCGCTTCACAAAGAGATCGTCCAAGAGGATCTGCAGAAAAGCTAAGTCTTTGCAGACAGAGTATTTGGCAGATATCGGATCTAGTCGCCGCTACTGTCGTATTCCTTCATGGAACCATTTGGCGAGCGAAACCTGGTTCGTGTTTCCAACTTTCTCCACAGTAACAATGCCCCGTTCGGATAATGCGGCGACCACTCTGTGCGTTTTCAACCGTGATAGTCCCGCTTCTTTCGTGATGTGCTTCTGCAAGTAGGCGCCTCCGTGGATGGATAGCACGTTTACCACGCTTCTCTCCTCTGGCTTGAGAGTTCTCAATACCATCGAAGTGCTCTCCCTCCCATTACTGCCTGATGCGTAGTTCTTCATTTCAGGGAGCACCAGGAAATAGATGACCCCGACCATGCTAGCAAGAACGGTGCTGAGGAATAACAGCGAGGAGAATAGTACCAAGAATGGGAAAGTGGCCGGGAAGCCGTTAGACAGAAGCTGAGCGAGCACTGTTAACGGCGACTCGGTGGGAGTGAGGATTAGGGCGAGGACGTAGATGGAGACTGCAAGCCCTCCCGTTGCCGATACGAGCATTATCAGGAGGATCTTGAGCTTCTCCAACCCGACTCCTCACCCTCCAAACGTTCTTCCTCTGAACGGCTCTACTCGGGTGTTTGTGGCAGCGGTGGTGGTTTCCATCTGAGGATCATTATTGCGCCGACTATTCCGAGGACGGCTCCAACAATGAAGCCTCCGAAGCCGAAGAAGCTCAGGATGGAAAAGACCAGCATGAGGATTCCCCATGTCTGTCGCTGGGACGGCATGAAACGCAGCATTATGGCCGATAGTAGGACGATAACGCCGCAGACCAGGCCGAAGACTGAGAGGGCGCCGACAAATCCAGACGCTATGCTGCCTGGGCTACCGGTATAGTTCCGGGGCCCCATGAAGTTCGTGTAGTTGAGATGTGGAAGTACCACGATGGAGACAGTCAAGAGGACAAGAGCCACCAGCACGATGAGAGCGCCGCCTATTAGGGCCAGTATTGAGGGAACGTTCGGGTATTCAGTCGCCGATTTTTGTGCCATTTTTAATTTTACCTCCAGTCATACAGTGCGTAGCTGATCGGGAAGTACGTTCGGTGAAACGATCTCGATACAGTCGTCCAGATGGCTGAAACGATCGTGAAACAGTGAGGAAGGAGATTGGCCATCCATCTACGGGCCACCCGACATGTATGCGACTTCTTTTCTCCGGCAGGGTACTGAGTAACCTAGACTAATCAGCGAGCCCTTCCGGCACAGGTTATCCAGGCGGGCCTCGGTTATCCGCCGCCACTGGTTGGAGGCATACCACCGAACGGTGCCATGGGTGGTTGAGAGGTGATGGGTGAGGGGATTTCTCGATTGACAATACGCTGTCTTGCCAAGTAGTACGCTACTGCGTATAGCAGAGCTGGTATGATTCCTAGGAAAGAGGTGAGAAGAATAGCGGGAAACACGGGAAACGCAAGCAACCCGGTTCCACCAAAGAGTGGAAGGATGAACAGGAAGTTTACGATGCTAACTGCAATTGAAGCTGCATAGGCGGTCCATAATAGTATCCGGCCGGTGTTCAACTGAAGCGCGTAGGTCAGCAAGACCTCGGATACGCCTGTGACTGCTCCACCGATAATGCTAGCAACACCAATCCATGCGAATGATGACTGAACTATACTACCGGGACCAGCTCGGTAAGAGAATGCCAAGAAAAACAGGATGACGGATCCAACGATTGTAACGCCAATGCCCACGAAGAAGACTACGAGTGCCAGTATCGCGTTTCGGGCATGTTCACGTCCAAAGGCTTCCCGTCCGAGAATAACCAGCAGGGCACCTATGAGGGCTACGAGTCCACCTATCGCACCGATCAGCGGGATCCAGCTGAGTGCCAGGCCGATGACCAGGAGTAGTAGACCGGTTTTTGTGTTGTCTATCTTGCCCGCTCGATTGTGCTCCCAATAGGCGGCCGCGGAACCATACGGGTATGGTGGTTGCTGAGGAACGCTAGCGATCGGGGGCGTAATTGGAGGGGCCCCGGCGACTAGTGGAGTGCCGCAGGTCAGACAGTATCTCGCCGTTGCCAAGTTGCTCGCTCCGCATCGCGGGCAAGCTATGGATGACGTTTAGAATCCTCTCGTACCGTGGCAAAGGGGAGAGGAGAGAATTAACCCTTGAGGGTTGGAGAGTTGCGCTAGATGGAGCACAGTCTCACCATGATGGGCTGCTCGACTCTTCTCCAACAAGGTGTTGAGTACCGCGAATCACTAACCTTAGTCTGAGCGAATAAGTGCCACCCAGCCGAACTTGTGCGGCGGAAGTCTATTACAAAACTGAGCCTTCGTTTACATTGGCTGAAACTGTGGAAAGAGCTTCACGACGATTCGACAGTCACAAGACTCGATCCCGGCTACAAGTGAGAGGGGTTGTGAAGGTGGCCAAGCTGGTGGAGAACGAGCGGTTAAGGGAAACATACTGGACTGAAATGGTTGAGATATTTGTTAGTACCGTGGACGGTAGGAAACTCTTCGAATCATTCCACACGATCGCAGTTCCAGTAGGCCGGTTTGAAGAGTTCGAAAGATTACGAAAGCAGCTGAGGGAATCTTGGATGTCCGCGCTAGAACGCCTAGGATGACGCGGGCGGATACGTCTACAGGATCGTGTCATTTATGTGTCAAGGATTGAGGGAATGCTTCTTCCTCCTTTCCCATGATGTCCGTGATCAAGCGTTTCTCAGCCTTCCTCAAGTGCTCAACCAGGGTGGACTTGACAATGTTCAACGTCTTTGCGAGATCCTCAGAGTCTACTCTCCGCGGGACATCGTAGTAGCCTCTTGTGTATGCTACTGAGAGGACCTTTCTCTGTTTTTCAGTCAACACCTGGAGCAGTGAATCTGGCGAAAATCTCGCGTCTGTAAGCGAGAGGATCTTGAACTTCTGTCCCACCTGTTCTGCTCGTGCCAGTAGCTTCTTTGTCTCGTTCAGGTTCCCGACGAAGGTTAGCTTTAGTCTTCCATCCTTGAACTCGATCGGAGGGCATAGGTAGACATCGGGGACGTTTGGTCCCCGAAACCAGGCCATGTTCCTCGTCCGGGTTTCCATGTAGACGATATGCTCACCGTTCACGTCCGAGAGAAGCTCAAGTCTGACTAGTCCTCCTACACCAACTAGCTTTCTAAGGTCGAGTTTCGGATCTTTGACTTTGATTCTGCAGATCCCGGCAAATCCGTCTTTGTCAAATCTTAGATGGTAGATTATCTCGAGTGACTCTATCTTCTCCAGCAGATCTGCAGAGGGGCTGAACTTGGAAATCTCGTCCTGTGAGATCTCCACAACTAGCCTTCGCATGAGAAATCGCTCCTGTATCTCTGAGTATTAACGGGTTGGGGGCCAGCCGACCCAGTGCGGTATCAGACTATTCTGAGACGGATGCACGTCTTGGTCTGTTGGAAAATGAGGAGAACTACTTACGTCATCATTGTCCTTGCCACGCTCTCCTTAGCCTTCGGCTACACTGCTTCGTTCGGAATACCGGTCGGCGTTCCAAACGCTCACGCAATATCACGCACAATCATGTTGAAGGGAAGCTTTGCGACCGGCTGGAATGGAAGTAATCCCGGTCCCACGATATCCGTAACACAGGGCGATTCGGTTACCTTGAATCTAGTCAGCACTGATGGTGCTCCTCACACCTTCGTGATTGATGTCGCCCACGCTGGAATTATTCCCAATCCGAATTGCGCAGTAGACAAGTGCTCAAGCCAGTTCTCATCCACCACCACTTTCATGTTCACCGCTGACATGGCGGCAGGAACATACTCCTACTACTGCTCGATACATTTACAGCACATGACTGGCAGCCTTGTCGTCCACTCCAGCACCAGCACTGGACCAGACTTCACCGCAGCGTCAAACCCGACCATGATAACCGTCGCTCAGGGAGCGTCCGGATCCGCAATCGTAACGTTGATGAGTCTTAACGGATTCACCGGAACCGTCGACCTCACTGCTACAGTCTCTCCCAGCGGGCCAACAGTCTCATTCAGCTCGACGAGTGTTGCCTTGCCTGCGAACGGCTCAGCATCTTCAACCCTGACCGTCTCGACAACCTCCATGGGAGTCTACTCGTCACCCGTACCAAACGGCGCTTACACAGTTACAATAACGGAGACTAGCGGTTCCGCTTCACATTCCACAACTATTCCGTTTAGCGTAGGCTCAGCCGGGTCAGGCCCCACTACGTCTGGGTCCAGCAGCTCAATGCCAACGTACGGGAGCGGTTTCTCCGGAACTGCGCTCCTCGGCGTAGCGGTCGTGGTGATCGCGCTTGGTATTGTAGCAACACTCGTAGCATTGAGGCGTCGCGGAACCACTGCGTAGCATCCTGTTTCAGAGACTCGTGAGAAGAACTGCCCACTCTTCTTCTCTATTTTTTTCCAGGATGCTGGGACTGGGCCCTATACGATCCGAAGGCCTTTCTTGAACGGAAACTGGTTGTTCACTATGAAGAATGGCTCGAGAAGAATTAGTTTGAAAACGCCTTATTTATCCAGTTCTTGTCTGCGAGGACTACTGACGTCTCGATTTGGCGAGCGGGAATCTTCCAGTATGTTCTCAACAGTCCGTTCTTCGCTTCTTTGGTAACTTGTCTGAATCCGTGTTTCTCGTAGAAACGTACGGCCCAGGTCGCATCTGCCCATGTGCCTACTAACACGGGCTTTGTGGCTCGGTCGCAGAGATAGGTGAGCAGTTTCACTCCAATGCCTGTTTCTGGTAGGCGGACCTTACATACGCATGTCTGATCAAGGAAACGTTTCTGATCTCTTGGATGCCCATTACACCGACGAGTCTTCCGTCCTCTTCGTATCCGTGAACCGCACTCCCTCTCGGGTCTCATGTTCAAGCTCCGTCCTCGCCATGTAGGGTTCTTTTCAACAGTCCGCAGGAATAACGCCCTTGTAGGTTATTGCAGCTCGTTTATGATGGAATAGATCGTCTCGAAGTCCGCTTTGCTGCATTTGCGAATCCCAGGCAATTTTCCCACTCTACTCTTTAGATACCTAAGCCGCTGGCTCTAGAATTCAGGGAGAGTGAAATATCCTTGTTCTCCGCTTCGATGACTGGACAGCTAGCGCCTGAGTTCTCTCAACTGCGAGGATGGATCAACAGTCCACCGCTAACATTGAAAGAGTTGAGGGGCAAAGTAGTACTGCTAGACTTTTGGACGTTCAGTTGCATTAACTGTGTCCGGACATTGCCTCACATGAAGCAATTGCATATGATGTATGACAGCGACAAGTTCGTCTTGGTCGGAGTGCACACGCCCGAGTTTGCGTTTGAAAAACTTCAAGAAAACGTGGAGGCCGCCGTCCAACGTTTTCGAATCGAGTATCCTGTTGCGAATGACAGTGAGAATGCGACCTGGAAGCTCTATGGAAACCAGTACTGGCCTCGGCAGACATTGATCGATTCGAAAGGAAGGATCAGCTGGGAGCATGCTGGGGAGGGAGACTATGACAAGATGGAGAACAAGGTCCGAGAGCTAGTCGCCGAGGCTGGAATGGATCTTGCAAGTAGCAAAGCCAACTGGTAGTCTAGTGGTGTCCGTATTTGTGGGAGTCTTTGTCGAAGGTTGTCTTGCAACTGGCCGAGCAGAAGTAGAATGTCTTCTCATCATGCATTGAGGTGAGCTTGGTCTTCTTCTCGTCCACCATCATTCCGCAGACCGGGTCTTTTTGCATCAATACACCTCCTTGTAGTCTCGCCATGAGTTCTCGTAGAGCAGCGAGTTCTAGATAGCAGTTAGTCGGCTAAAAGCCATTCCTGCTACAGTTCTTGCCGGGGCGAGCATCGGAATCGCGATCGGGACTTGGACCGACGTCGCGATAGAGACTGCAAAGGTGGGTCTTGATGAAATGGGACCCCTCAGACGTCCTGCGAGCGATGAGATTGAGTAAGGCGACTGTCAGGAACATGAAGCAGAACCTCTTCTGGGCTTCATTCTACAACATCCTCGCAATACTCGTCGCGGCGGGCATTTATCCCAACTTCGGGATAATCCCCCGCCCAGAGGATTTCAGCGCCGCTCATGAGCGTCTTCGATAATCGTCGCGACAAATGCCGTTCTTTTGAAAAGGTAGGAAAAAGTCTGGTCGCCGTCCGGTCCAGTCTCCTGTTGTTCTACCAAAGAATATCTAGCTTGATGGTTGGAACAACGAGAGGAGTTCCGTTTTACACAAACTCTGGCTGAACACTCGCTTGGCGAGAACCGGCCTCTGAGGACGGGAAAAAAAGTTCTAGAAGATGACGAGAGTGGTAGGGGACCTGAGGAGCTGACTTAGGTTCTGAGTTTGCCCATCGGCTGTATGATGGGTTCGCGTCCGTTGGTTGGGGAATAGGGCCGTATCTTGTCCTGGGCTCCGACTGGTCTGACTAGTGTGTTGGCTTTTGCCCAGTCGGGAATAATTACGGCTCGGATTAGTTCTTGGACCGTTATTCCACGGTCTCCGGCTTCTGTCATTAGGAGTTTGAAGTTCTCGTCGCGGAGGGATAACATGAATTTTGCCAAAGAGTCACCTAACTAGAGGGAGTTTGTGGACGGCGGCAGTTCATATAAACATTCCGAAAAAAAGTACGGAAGATTTCTCTCTCAAGAGAGTAAAAACTCACGAGGGAATGCCTATGAGTCCGTGCTTGATTCTTCTATCTTGAGGATAGAGCGTCCCTTCTGACTCGCTTTCCATGAGAGACCCGATAGAACTACACCTCAACGCAGCGCCGAAGCTTCACAGTCCAATCCTCATCGCCGGCCTTCCAGATAGCGGACGTGTCGCGAAGATTGTTCTCGATCATCTTGTCAAGACGCTCAAAGCCTCTCCTCTGGGATATCTACACTCTGATTATCTTCCGCCACGTGTCCTGTTGAAACCTGACGGGACCCCGGAGTTGATGAAGCACGAATTCTTCTACTGGGTCAACAGCGATGAAACGGGCAACGATCTAGTCCTCTACACGGGAGACGCTCAACCAATACTACCCGAGGGAGCCTTCCGATTATCAGAGGCCGTTGTCGATCTTGCAGAACGACTAGGAGTTGGCACACTCATCACCGTCGGAGCATTCATCACCGGAAGAATCTCCGACAATCCCAAAGTCTACGGAGCAGCCAGCGAGAAAGATCTCGTAAAGGAACTCAAAGCTCTCGACGTTCAGATCATTGATAGCGGCGCCGTCACATGGATGAACGGGCTAATCCCAGGCCTCGCCAAAGTCCGGAACCTCAAAGGACTATTCCTCTCCGGTGAGACCTCTGGCTTCATGGTAGACCCGAGAGCGGCCATGCTAATTCTGCGAGTCCTCATCCGTAAGTTTGGACTCCAAATCGAGATGAAAGAGCTAGAAGATCAAGCAAAGGAGATCGACGATGCGCTTAAGCAAGGCAACGAAAAAGAATCTTCGGCAGCTCAATCGGGCAAAGCAAAGTACGTAGGATAGAGTCTATTCCTAGCGTTACAGTCCGCAAGAGAACTCCCTGAGTGAGTCAAGATACGCTTTCGAGCTGATCGGAAGATGAGGAATCGCATTGTCGTCGCTGGCGGCGGAGACGGAGAAGGTCTTCCTCACAAGGAACATCGCGCCATAGTTCTGGAGCACAGAATTGTGATGGCTGAACCTGTCGACAGCATCTCTATGCCTGACCGCGAGCGCCATTGAGGTTGGAGTCCCGCATGCGGGGCAGAATTTGGAATCCGGATTGTCCAACAGGGCCGAGCATTTGCGGCAGACAGTCGTCATCGAGCTAACCAGCTACGGCACCGAGCTATTATACACATTAGCCAGTTCCCGCGATCGGATGAGCCCTGATCATCGAGTAATCATTGGCGATAGTCGTCGAATGAGCGAGGTCAGAGACGAATCAGTCCATCTCACCGTGACCTCGCCGCCATATCCGATGGTTTCGATCTGGGACGACTCCTTCGCAGAAGCCTCAGCACCATCCTACACAGAAATGCACGAGTATCTCAACGAGACATGGCGAGAAATCAGAAGAGTGCTCGTCCCCGGCGGCATGGCATGCATCAACATCGGAGACGCGACCCGGACCTCGGAAGGCGTCTTCCACCTCTACCCGAATCATTCTAGGATTATCGAGAATTTCGAGAGGCTCGGCTTCGTAACCCTACCCTACGTTCTCTGGAAGAAGCCTACCAATAGGCCTCACTACAAGGGCAAAGGCTCCTTCCTAGGATCAGGATTCCTTCCACCGAACGCCTATGTGACTCTCGACATGGAATACATCCTCATCTTCCGCAAGGGCCCACCCCGTAGCTTCCCGCCAAAAGACCCACGACGATATGACAGCAAGTTCACCAAGAAAGAACGGGACGAATGGTTCTCGCAAGTCTGGAAAGTCCCAGGTGCCAGGCAAGACTTGGATGGTTTTGCACGGCGAGTGGCAGCCTTTCCAGAAGAGATTCCTCGAAGGTTGATCAGAATGTTCTCGATTCTTGGAGACGTGATTCTGGATCCGTTTCTGGGGTCCGGAACAACCCTCAAAGTAGCGATGGACCTCGACCGCAAATTTGTAGGCTACGAAAAACTCCCGGAACTAACTGACATAATCAGGCGAAAGGTTGGGCCGAATCATAGACAGGTCGAGTTTCTCGAACCCGGTCGAATCTTCAACGAAATCGTTGTCTCAAGAGAAAATTTAGAAAACACTCAAGCGAGAAAACATGAAAACATACTAAACACTCCCAACGAATGATTCCGCATGAAAGACCCCTCCCTTAGCTGGTTGCTTGATCCCAAGGACCCCTCGGTCAGACACCAGGCTCTCATCGATCTACTCCATAGGCCAAAGGATGGAAAAGATGTTTTGGCGGCTCGTGATAAGATTCCGAGCTCCCGGCCAGTCAAAAAGATCATTGCGACCCAGACAAGCAAGGGTCTCTGGTCTCCCAAGGAGACCTGTTATCGTCCCAAATGGACTTCAGCCGTCTGGCCCTTAGCACTTCTGGGGGAAATGGACGCTCCTCCCGATTCCAGAATCAAGTCGGAATGCGAGAGATTTCTCGACCTTCATCAAGCGGAGAGTGGTGCTTTCGTCTGTCCTAGCAAAATCGAAGAACCAGGCAAACGGTGGGACGAGCCCTGTCTCACTGGGAACATGATTCGGACCCTGATCAAGTTTGGCTACTCAAATGATCGGCGGGTCCAGAAAGCGATCGACTGGCTGCCAAGGAGTCAGCTAGAAGATGGTGGTTGGAACTGCGACTATCCTGAGAAGAAGGTGAAGCATAGCAGCTTCATGTCCACCATCGAGCCACTATGGGCCTACTCCGAGATTCCAAGGCAGAAATGGACCCGCAAAATGAAACGGTCCATTGATGAAGGGGCCGAGTTTCTTCTGATGCACCACCTCTACAAGTCAGACAATCATCATTGGCAGGAGACGTATCCATTCTTCACCAAACTCCACTTTCCAATGTACTACTTCTACGACATACTCCATGCGCTACGTGTGCTGACCAAGATGGGCTACGAAGACGATGAGCGGATCAGGAGCGCAGTTCAACTGTTACTGTCGAAACGGAGACCCGATGGCGCATGGAATTTAGAAGGCGACTGGTACCGAGAAGGCGACTACTTCTACCCAAGCGGCAAAGGCCGAAAGGCACCAGTAGCGATTGAAGAGATCGGAAAACCCAGCAAGTGGATCACTCTGAACGCCTACAGGGTCTTGACAAAGACTGGCGACCTTGACCTAAACCAAGACTCGAAACGGTGAAGTCTTAGACTACTCATCCTCGAAGACCATCACATCCTTCGTCTTCTTCACCATATCACCGAAGACTCCTTTGTATCGGGTGGCTCGAATCGGAGTGTCATCAATGTAATGATATTCGTCTCCTTCATTGCGCCTAGGTTTGCCGAGGATCAACTTGTGATACTTCACACCGTTTTTCTCTAACCAAGTTAGAGTAGCTTGTCTATGATCTTCTGTTCTTGCAGTGAAGAAACAGACGAAGTGACCCTGGTCATGCCACTGGTTGATTTTTGCGATAGAGTCCGGAAATGGCTTGGCGCTTGACATCAGCTCAGGATGTTCATTGTCCACATGCTCGCAGATGACCCCGTCAATATCGATAATGAAGATCTTCCTCAAAACGAGACCTGTAAATCGAGTAGCTTACGGAATGCTTAGAATGTTTCTAATTGAGCGCCCCCGAGAACAAAGTGATTGAATACGGCGCTCTGACCGTCTAAATCAGACGCAAGCACGGTCTGAAGGTCGTGAGAAGCCGTGAGAAACAAACACATCGCAATATTCGCGATCGCTCTCGTCGCTGTTGCTATTCTCGCATGGTACGAGAGTCTTCCCCGGCCCCATGGCCCGATCGTCCCGACGGCGCACTGGACAGAATACGTTCTGACCAAAAACGGCACCATACCCAGCTTCAAGCCTCA